>JAEEGL017346205.1_pt1 | contig 15512 bp, 11 predicted proteins | sample 9134231 | NCBI WGS metagenome assembly JAEEGL01 (sample SAMN16246548, study PRJNA631951) | gut metagenome | biome: gut microbiome; feature: rumen; material: fiber-attached | host: Bos | place: Iran: Karaj | collected 2018-10
CTTTACTGATTTATGTAGAGGCCCTCATATTAAAAATACTAAAGATATTAAATACTTTAAGTTATTAAAAGTAGCAGGAGCATATTGGAAGGGAGACTCAAATAACCAGATGCTTCAGAGAATCTATGGAGTATGTTTCCCAACTAAAGAAGAATTAGATGAACACGTTAGATTACTTGAAGAAGCTAAGGAAAGAGACCATCGTAAGATTGGCAAAGATTTAGGTATTTATTTAATGTCTGACTTAGTAGGTAGAGGACTTCCTATGTATTTACCAAATGGATTTATACTATGGAATGAACTAGAGAATTATATTCGTAATAAAGAGATTAAAAGAGGATATAAACATGTTCAAACTCCACCTTTAGGTAATGTTAATTTATATAAAACTTCTGGACACTTAGATCACTATCGTGATTCAATGTTCCCAATAATGAAGGTTGAAGATGAAGAATATGTTCTAAGACCAATGAACTGTCCTCATCATATGGTAATCTATGGAAATGAATTACATTCATATCGTGACTTACCATTAAGAATTGCTGAAATAGCAAGGGACTGTAGATATGAAACTTCTGGTTCTTTAAAAGGAATTGAAAGAGTAAGAACATTCTGCCAAAACGATTCACATATTTTCTGTACTCCAGAACAAATTGAATCTGAATTTAAGAACGTTGTTGATTTAATTCTTGAAGTATATAAAGAAATGAATATCACTGATTATAAGTTTGAACTTGCTTTAAGAGATCCTGATGATAAAGTTAAATATCACCAAGATGATGAGATGTGGAATAAAGCTGAAAATGCTCTTCGTAAGATATTAGATGATATTGGAATACCTTATGAAGAAAAAATTGGAGACGCTGCTTTCTATGGACCAAAGCTAGATGTTCAAGTAACTCCAGCTGTTGGTAATGCTTTCTCTTTATCAACATGTCAGATTGACTTCTGCTTACCAGCTAAGTTTGATTTATTCTATATTGATGAAGATGGTAATAAGAAAACTCCGGTAGTTCTTCATAGAGCAGTATTTGGTTCAATAGATAGAACAATAGCATATTACCTAGAAGAAACAAAAGGAATACTTCCATTATGGTTAAGTCCAGTACAAGTAAATATCTTACCAGTAAATGCTGAGTATCAATCTGAATATGCTCATAAAATCAAAGATTTATTACAAGATAAAGGAATCCGTGTAGAAGTAGATGATCGTAATGAAAAATTAGGTTATCGTATGAGAGAAAGTCAAACAAGAAAGATTCCATATAACTTAATTCTTGGTAATAAAGAAAGAGATGAAGAGTTAATATCTTATAGAAAATATGGTGAAGAGGATACTACAACAGTAAGCATTGATGAATTCGTTTCATTACTAGAAAAAGAAATTAGTGAAAAGAAATAAATAGTATGTTAGAATAATACTAGGAGTTGTTTATGAATAATAGAGGGGAAATAAAAGATATTTGGAAATACAAAGATAAAGTATCTAAAAACGAAAAGTTGTCCTATTATGAAGAACAACTTAAGTATTATAAAAAATCTAACAATAAAGAAATGGTTAAGTACTTTGAAACACTTCTTGGTAAAAAGAAAAAGGAAGAAGATGAAGAAAAAGTACCTGATGTTGTTTACATACCAGATGATGCTGTACTGTAAAGATTGATGTAAAGAAGGATTTAGTCCTTCTTTTTTTGTTGTTATTTTAAATAATCTGAAGTATTATAATTATAGCAGTGGTAGATAGTGGGGAAAAGTGGTGACGCGTATGTTAATGGGAGAATTCCACCATTCAATTGATGAAAAGAATAGATTAATTATTCCTTCTAAGTTTAGAGGTGATTTAGGTTCTCGTGTAATTGTTACTCGTGGACTTGAAGGTTGTCTATTCGTATATTCAGAATCTGAATGGAACATAATCGTGTCTCAACTTAAATCTTTACCATTTACTAAGAAAGATGCGAGAGCTTTCTCAAGATTTTTCTTATCTGGGGCTATAGAAGCTGAATTTGATAAACAAGGTCGTATAAACATTCCTTCCCCATTAATAGGATATGCTAGTATTACTAAAAACTGCGTTGTAATCGGCGTTAACGATCGTTTAGAAATTTGGGCTGAAGATAGCTTTAATAAGTTCATGAGTGAAAACGAAGATGACTTATCAGATATTGCTGAACACCTATTTGATGTAGGTTCTGGCCTATAGGAGATTTTTATGGAAAAACATACAAGTGTACTTCTAGAAGAATCCATAAAGGGTCTTAATCTAAATGAAGGTAGTGTAGTAGTAGATTGTACTCTAGGTTATGGAGGACATTCTAGTACGATCCTAAATAGAATACCAAGGGGTTATCTATTTGCCTTTGACCAAGATGAAGATGCGGTTGAGTCTTCTTTCGGTCGTCTATCCCAGATAGGTACTAATTTTGAAATTATTAAATCTAATTTCAAAAATATCAAGAAAGAATTAGAGAGTAGAAATGTTAAGGAAGTTGATGCTGTTCTATATGACTTAGGAGTATCTAGTCCTCAGTTAGATGAAGCATCAAGAGGTTTTTCTTTCCACCAAAATGCTCAACTTGATATGAGAATGGACAAATCTAGTCCACTTAGTGCCTACACTGTTATAAATACATACGATGAATCTCGTCTTGCAAAGATTATATATGAGTATGGAGAAGAGAAGTTTGCTAGAAATATTGCTAGAAACATAGTTAAAGAAAGAAGCAAGAAAGAGATTGAAACAACTGATGAATTAGTCGAAATTATTAGGATGAGTGTTCCTGAGAAAGTAAGAAGAGAACGCCATCCAGCAAGAAAAACCTTCCAAGCAATAAGAATAGAAGTAAATGATGAGCTAAATGTTTTAGAAATTAGTTTAAGAGAAGCTTTATCTATTCTAAAAGTTGGAGGAAGAATATCTGTTATAACATTCCATAGTTTGGAAGACAGAATAGTAAAGAATATATTTAAAGAATATACAGAAGTTGATCCACTACTAAAGGGAGTTCCCGGAGTAGATAAGAGTTTACTTCCTGATTATAAGCTAGTAAACACTAAACCTATTATTCCAAGTGATGATGAGATTAATAGTAATCCACGTAGTAGATCAGCAAAACTAAGAATAATAGAAAGAATTAAGTAATTAGAAAGGAGGATATTATGAGTAAGAGAAAACCAAAGAAAAAAGTTAATAAGTTTGTCCAATTACTAGGATTATTTTCTTTACTATTATTAATATCTATTCCTTTTGTAATAATTGGTACTCAAGCTGCTTTAAGTACAGTAAGCTATGAAGTAGAAAAATTAAATAAGGAGATTGAAGTACAAGAACATACAAATGAATCCCTAAATATGACAATCAATGAATTAGCATCTTTAGATAAAATTCAAGAAGTTGCTCGTGATGCGGGTTTGAGTTATAATAATAGTAATATAAAATCCATTGGAGAATAGGGTGACGGTTATGAAAAAGAAGAAAGTAGTAAAAAACAAAGTATCTTTTAGCTTTGCTATTATACTAATTTCTCTTTTTTTATTTGGAGCAATAATCTATAGAGGATATACTCTAGCAATGAGTAAAGAAATAGATGGTATTAATATTCAGGACTTTGCTAAGAATAGAACAACAAGAACCGTAACTTTAACTGCTAAAAGAGGTAATATATATGATGCTAATGGTAATACTTTAGCAGAAAACGTTTATTCTTATACATTAATAGCGTATTTAAGTAGTAGTAGAACAACTAATAAGGATAGACCTAAACATGTCGTAGATAAAGAAAAAACGGCCGAGAAACTAAGTGAAGTATTAGATTGCTCATATGATTATATATATAGTCAGTTAATTAAAGAGAACCTATATCAAACAGAGTTTGGTAAATGTGGCAAGGGATTAACTGAACTAGATAAATCAAAGATAGAAGCCCTAAACCTTCCTGGTTTAGACTTTATCTCTAGTCAAAAAAGATATTATGCAAATGGTAATTATTTAAGCTATACCTTAGGCTATGCTAAATCTTCATCAGAAGGTGAAATATCTGGTGAGATGGGTATTGAAAAACAGTATAACGAATTATTATCTGGTAAAGATGGTTATATAACTTATCAGAAAGATAATAATGGATATCAAATAGCTGGAACAGATGTAATAGAAGAGCCTGCTCAGGATGGTTCTAGTGTCTATTTAACAATAGATGGAACTATTCAGCTATTTGTAGAACAAGCTATTAAAGAAGCTAAAGAAAAATATGAATTTGAAAGTATGACTATTATGATAGGAGATGCTCATACGGGAGCAATTCTTGCAAGTAGTAGTTATCCATCATTTGATCCTAATACAAGAGAAGGAATTAAAAGCTACTTAGATCCAAATGTATCAGTCGGAATAGAGCCTGGTAGTACAATGAAGATATTTACTTATATGGCTACTATGGAAAATGGTAATTATGATGGAAATAAAACCTATAAATCAGGTTTATATAAAGCAAAAGATGGTACAGAAATAGGTGACTGGGATCGTAGTGGTTGGGGAGTTATTTCCTATGATAGAGGTTTTGCTTTATCATCTAACGTAGGTGCTGCAAACTTAGCAACCAAGTTTATTAATAGACAAATACTAGGTAACTATTTTAGAAATTTAGGATTTGGAAATAAAACAGGTATTGAACTTCCCAATGAAACGTCTGGTAAACTAGACTTTACTTATGAAACCGAAGTAGTAAATGCTTCTTTTGGACAAGGTATTCTAACAACACCAGTCCAAAATATTAAAGCATTAACTGCCATTGCAAATGACGGAATACTTTTACAACCATATATTATTTCTAAAATAGTAGACGAAAATACTAAAGAAATAACTTATGAAGGCGAAAAGACAGAACTAGGTCGTATTGCTAGTATTGATACCGTAAATAAAATAAAAGATTTAATGGAAGATGTTATTAATGAAGGTACTGGTACACCATATAAAATAGAAGGATATGATTTAATATGTAAAACTGGTACAGCCCAGATACCTAGTACAAATGGTAAGGGTTATTTAGGAGGTAAATACGAAGTAATAAGAGGTTTTGCTGGTATTTATCCAAAAGATAATCCTAAAGTAGTAATATATGCTACTATGACTAGACCACATTCAGCAAATCCATTAGCATATATAGTAGATGATGTGGTAATAAATCTAACTAAATATTATGGAATAGATACTAAAGTAGAAGACACTTCTAAAGATAATGTTAAGAGTTTTATCTTAAGTAATTATGTAAATGATACAGTAGATAGTACTAAAGAAAAGTTAAAAGAATACGGTGTTACTCCTATAGTAATAGGTTCTGGTAATAAAGTAATTAATCAGTACCCATCTAGTGGTACAAGTGTAACTAGTAAAGAAAGAGTAGTATTATTTACTAATAATACATCTACTTATAAGATGCCAAATGTTGTTGGTTGGTCTTATAAAGACATAGCGTCATTCAGTAATATAGTAGGTCTATCTACTACTTATGAAGGTACTGGATATGTAACTGAACAAAGCATTAAAGAAGGCACTATAATAAAGAAAAATGATAAGTTAAATATTAAACTAAAGATTAAATATAAATAAAAGCATGTTATTGATTATAACATGCTTTTTTGATAAAATTTATAAGTATGAAAGGGTAGAAAATGATTAAACTATTTAGAAAATTCAAATTACAAGATTATTTATTAATTTTATTATGTTTTATAGTAGTTATTGTTCAAGTACATTTAGAATTACAAATACCTGAATATATGACTTCTATTACGACAATTATCCAAACACCAGGGTCAGAGGTGGCTCAGGTATTAGACAAGGGTAAAATGATGTTACTATGTGCTTTTGCTTCTTTATTACTAGCAATATTTAATCATTTTATTACGGCTTATGTTTCTTCTAAATTTGCAAGAGACTTACGTACTGAAGTATATGATAAAGTAATTGACTTTAGTACTAAAGAAATTAAGAAGTTTAGAACTAGTAGTTTAATAACTAGAACAACTAATGATATAGGACAAATAAGAATGCTTATTGGTATGGGCATGACTCTTATGATGAGAGCTCCTATAATGGTTATTCTTGCTTTATCTAAAATTGTAGGTAAAGGATGGGAATGGAGTCTAGTTACTCTTGCTGGTGTATTAATAGTAATAATAATGAATGTTACTTTGATTACTATTGTTCTTCCTAAGTTTAAGATTATTCAAACATTAATAGATAATATTAATGAATTAACTCGTGAAAATCTTACAGGTATCAGAGTAATTAGAGCATTTAATGCTGAGAAGTTCCAAGAAAATAAGTTTGAGAAGGGTAATACTGAATTAAATAATTTAAGCTTATTTACTCAGAAGACTCTTACTATTATTAGTCCAGTTATGATGACTATAATGCATTTCTTAACGGTTGGAATATATGTAATTGGAGCTAATCTAATCAATAATGCCGTTATGGGTAATAAATTAACTTTATTCTCTAACATGGTCGTTTTCTCTAGTTATTCAATGCAAGTTATTACTTCATTCATGATGCTTGCAGTAATATTTATAATGGTACCTAGAAGTGAAGTATCAGCAAGACGTATAAATGAAGTATTAGCAGAATCATCATCTATAACAGATGGAGAATTTGATAAAGATACTAAATCTAAAGGAGTAGTAGAATTTAGAAATGTTTGGTTCCAATATCCAGATGGTGATGAACCAGTACTAGAAGACATTAACTTTAAAGCTAATAAAGGAGATACCGTTGCTATTATTGGATCAACTGGAAGTGGGAAGAGTACCTTAGCTTTATTAATACCTAGATTCTATGATGTTACTGGAGGAGAAGTATTAATAGATGGTATAAATGTAAAAGATTATAAGTTAGAGACTTTACATAATAAAATGGGATATGTTCCTCAAAGAGCAGTAATGTTCCAAGGTACAGTTAAATCTAATGTAGCATATGGTTCTACAGATAAGAAACCACCTACAGATGATATGATTAATAAAGCTTTAGAAGTAGGGCAAGCTATGGAATTCGTATCAAAGATGGATGATGGAGTAGATTCATATATAGCAAGAGGTGGTACTAACGTTTCTGGTGGTCAAAAGCAAAGACTTGCTATATCAAGAGCCATAGCAAGAGACCCAGAGATTTATATATTTGATGATTCTTTTAGTGCTCTTGACTATAAGACTGATTTAAAGCTTAGAAAAGAGTTAAAGAAACATACTAAAGAGTCTACAAATATAATAATTGCTCAAAGAATTGGAACAATTATGAATGCTGATTTAATAATTGTTTTAGATAAAGGTAAATGTGTTGGACAAGGTACTCATAAAGAGCTTATGAAGAATTGTTCTGTTTACCAAGAAATAGCGTATAGCCAGTTGTCAAAGGAGGAATTAGAAAATGAATAATGAAGAGAAAAAAGAATCTAATGCTCCAGCAGGACCTGGTCGTCGTAATGCTAAAAGAGAAAAACCAAAGGATTTAAAGAAAGTAATAATTAATATGCTTCATTCTATGAAGAAGTATATGTTTACTATTGTTCTTTGTGTTTTGATGGGTATGGGAGCTGCTATTTTATCTATATATGGGCCACATGTACTAAGTGAATTAGCAGATACTATTGCATCAGGTATATCCGTTAATAAAGATGCTTTTGTTGAGATTACTACAACAATTACAAATAATTTAGGCAGTCTAAAAGACGAAACATTTATTAATGCTATTAGTACTTTAAACTTTAATAAAGCAAGTGAAGTATTTAATAGTGATGAATATACTAAAGAAGAACAAGATACCTTACGTGAAGTAATGAATGGAGATACATCCAAGTTAAAAGATTTATCTGATAATGTAATATATACTTTATTAGATGATGTTATTTATAAAGGTGTAGTTATTACTAAAGATCAAAGATTATCTATCTTTAAAACCTTTATAAGTGATATGGATGAAGAAGCTAAAGGGTTATTAATATTTACAAGCTTACCATATGCTTTAAAAGAGCAAGTATTACCTGCTTTTACATATAATAATGTTGAGATAAGTACAAACGATCAAATAGAGTATATAAATACTATGTCTAAAGTAAGTACTACAGATGTAAATGAACTTTATTCATCAATTGATTCTTTACCAAGTTCCATTAAGGGATTAATTGAATCTAAGATGAATATGGATAAGATATACGATATAGTTAAAGTGTTATCTATAATATATATCATTAGTACGATACTTGATTTAGTTGAAGAAATAACAATGGCTGATGTTTCTAATAACTATTCTAAAGATTTAAGAGATGAAATAAGTAAAAAGATAAATAGATTACCACTTAAGTATTTTGATAATCATGCTTATGGAGATGTCTTAAGCTTAGTTACTAATGACGTTGATGCAATTAACCAAGCTTTAAATAATAGTTTAGGTATCTTAGTTGCAAGTGTAACTTTGTTAGTGGGATCAGTTATTATGATGTTTGTAACGAACTATTTAATGGCTTTAGCTGCTGTTCTTTCTAGTTTAGTAGGATTCTTATTTATGTTTACTGTAGTTGGTTATAGCCAGAAATTCTTTGAACTAAGACAAAAGTCTATAGCTAAGATAAATGGTCATATAGAAGAAATATATTCATCTCATAATGTTGTAAAAGCTTATAACGGTGAGAAGAAAGCTAAAGAAGAGTTTATTGCTTTAAATGGGGAAAGATATGATGCTGATTTAAAGAGTGAATTCTTTGGTGGCGCAATGCATCCATTTATGGGATTCGTTGGTAACTTAGGATATGTTGCAGTATGTATTACTGGTGCTATTCTAGTGATTGAAAAAGGAATGAACTATGGTACTATAGTAGCTTTCATGATATATGTTAGATTATTTACTAATCCACTTTCTCAGATTGCCCAAGCGATGACAAATGTTCAAACAAGTGCTGCTGGTGCTGAACGTGTATTTACTTTCCTAGAAGAGAAAGAAATGGCTGATGAATCAGATTTAAGATTTAAGTTAGATCGTAGCAATGTTAAAGGTAATATTGAATTTAAACATGTTAAATTTGGATATGATGAAGATAATGTAATAATTAAGGATTTTAACTGTAAAGTTAAAGCAGGAGAAAAAGTCGCAATTGTTGGACCAACTGGTGCTGGTAAGACGACAATGGTTAACTTACTTATGAAGTTCTATGATATTAAAGATGGAGATATTATAATTGATGGAACCTCAATTAAAGAGATGTCTCGTGATGATGTACATAGACTATTTATAATGATTCTTCAAGATACTTGGTTATTTAATGGTACTATTAGAGATAATATTAAGTTTAGTAACGAAAATGTATCTGATGGTCAAATATGGGATGCTTTAAAAGTAGTAGGAATAGACCACTTTGTACATAGTCTTCCAGGAGGACTAGATTATGAAATAGGAGATCAGGAAAATATTTCAGCAGGCCAAAAGCAGTTACTTACAATTGCTCGTGGTATGATTGAGAATGCTCCATTCTTAATACTTGATGAAGCAACATCATCTGTAGATACGAGAACAGAAGAACTCGTTCAAGAAGCTATGGATAAGCTTACTGTTGGAAGAACATCCTTCATAATAGCCCATAGACTATCTACTATCAGAAATGCTGATATTATCCTAGTAATGGATCATGGTAATATAATTGAGCAAGGTAATCATGAAGAATTAATGAAGAAGAATGGCTTCTATGCCGATTTATATCTAAGCCAGTTTAAGAAGTAATTATGAATGAAGAAGAAATAATGAATATGTACCGAATGATCGTCTCAGCTTATAAAGGTATGATGCTTATGGATGAGTATGATCTTAAGGTCTATGTATTAAAGAATATTGAAGATTACCGTAAAGCTTATATAAAAGAGAATAATATAGTATTAGATTTTGCTAAAGAAGATGAAATAGTAGATGAAAGAACTACTAAAAGTAAGTTACAAGATACTTTAATAGTTCTAAATAAAATAAATGCTAGTATGGAGATAATTCATTTAGTAAAAGAAAGACTAAATAAAATCATTGAAGAAGAAAAAGAAAATGAGTATTAATTATTCATTTTCTTTTTTATTTTTGATATTATTTAGTTAGGAGAGAGTATGAAAAAAGTTGTAATAATTGGAGCTGGTCCCGCTGGACTTACTCTAGGATATAAACTCTTAAAAGATAGTAAAAAGTATGATGTAACCATCCTTGAACTTGAAAAACAAGTTGGAGGTATTTGTCGTACTATTAATTATCATGGCAATCGTATGGATTTGGGTGGACACCGTTTCTTTACTAAGAGTGATGAAGTAAATGCTTTATGGGAAAAGATAATGCCTAAAATAGAAGAGCCAACTAGTGATAAAGATAAAGTATTTTTAACAAGAAATAGATTAAGTAGAATTTATTTTAATAAAAAGTTTTTTAATTATCCAATTAGTTTATCAATAGATACTTTAAAGAAAATGGGATTCATTAATACCATGAAGGTTGGTTTCAGTTATATAGGATCTAAACTACATAAAAGAGAAGAAAATAACTTAGAGAACTTTTATATTAATAGATTTGGTAAAAAGTTATATAGTATGTTCTTTGAAGGATATACAGAAAAATTATGGGGAAGACATCCAAGTAATATAAGTGCAGATTGGGGAAGTCAAAGAGTAAAGGGACTTTCTATTACTAAGATACTTATAAGTGCTATTAAAGACCTATTACATATAAAGGATAAGAATAAAGAAACGTCTCTAATAGATAAGTTTTATTATCCTAAATTAGGACCGGGTGAGTTCTATGAAGAGATGGCTAATGATATTACTAAGATGGGCGGTAAGGTACTACTTAATACGGGAGTTACTTCTATAGAAGTAAAGAATAATAAAGTAATAAGTGTAAGTACTAAAGATAATACTTATAAATGTGACTTCCTAGTATCTTCTATGCCTATTAAAGAATTAGTTAGAATGTTACCTAATAATAAGAGTATTTTAAGTATAAGTGATAATTTACCATATCGCGATTTTATGACTATTGGAGTAGTATTAAAGAAAACCAATATCAAATTAGAAGATACTTGGATATATGTACAAGAACCTGATATTAAAATGGGTAGGATTCAAGTATTTAATAATTGGAGTCCATACCTAGTAAAAGATAAAAACACAGTTTCTTTAGGACTAGAGTATTTTGCATCTGAAGGAGACAAATACTGGGAAATGTCTGATAAAGACTTTATGGAATTTAGTACTAGTGAATTAGAAAAAATGGGTATTGCTAATAAGAAAGATGTTCTTGACTATCATGTAGAAAGAGTAAAGAAAGCTTATCCTGCTTATTTTGATACCTATAAAGATATGGATAAAGTTATTAAGTATTTGGATAAATATGATAACTTATTCTGCATCGGAAGAAATGGTATGCATCGTTACAATAATATGGATCATTCGATGTTAGCAGGTATTGAATGTTTTAAAGCTATTGAAGGAAAGAGCAATAAAAAGAGTATTTGGAATATAAATACAGAAAAGGAGTATCATGAAGAAACTACTAAAGAGTCTTAAGAATTATCATCCTAATAAAGAATTACTTATTCTATATTTATTTGTACCATTTATAGTACTTTCATTTTCTTGTTATAAAGTACTAGATAACGACCGTTTCTTTTTAATAAGTTTAGGAAGACATATTGTAAATCATGGATTTCCTACAGTAGATCCACTTAGTATGCATCATGCAGGTAACTTTATTATTCAACAGTGGTTAGTAGATGTAATATTCTATTATATATATAAGTATATTGGTAATATTGGCTTTGTGTTCTTAACGGTTATATTATTTGCATTAATGAATATAATATTCTATAAGTTATGTAATTTAGTTAATAAGAATAGGTATGCTTTAAGTACTATACTTACATTTGTATTTTCTTGTATGTATTTATTATTATTCTTAAGGACTAGGCCACAGCTATTTGAAGCTGTTATCTTGTTAGAAGAACTTTATCTATTAGAAAAGTATATAGATACTAGTAATAAGAAGTATTTATATTATTTACCATTTCTAAGTTTATTAATGATTAATATTCATGCTTCTTGCTTCTTTATGATGTTTGCCTTTATACTTCCATATATTCTAAATATTAGAACTAATTATACGGATAATGAAAAGTATGATATTAAATCTATATTATTAGTAACAGTTATTATGGGTTTAACCGGGCTAATCAATCCTTATGGATATAAATCAATTACTTATTTATTTTCATCATTTGGTTTCAGTGTAATAAATGAATTAGTAACGGAGATGAACCCTCTTAGCATGGAATCTTTAACAGGAAAGATAGTAATATGTTTTATTGGTATTATTCTATTTATTTATATACTTGCGAGAAAGAAGATCAAGATTAGATATTTGTTCTTATTACTAGGTACATTATTTTTAGGATTATCACACTTTAAAGGAGTACAATACTTTTTACTAGCATCTATATTTCCAGTGGGCTCTATATTAAAAGATAAATTCTATTCTAATAATGAAAAACTTAGTGATTCTGTAAAACCATATTTCTATTTTGTATTATGTGTTTTAATAGCATTACCGTGTTTTATTATATTAAGTACTAAGAATTATCCAAACGGGGTTAGTGAAACTCCTATGATATTAGAATACTTAAATGAACATGTTGAAGATAAGAAGAGTGTTAAGATATACACTGACTATAATACGGGTGGCTATTTTGAACTTGATGGTTATGTGCCATATTTAGATCCTAGAGCAGAGATATTCTTAGAAAATGGTGTATTAGAAGAATTTGTAAATATTCAAAAAGGTTATACTAGTTATTCGGGATTTTTAGATAAATATGATTTTGATTATTTAGTAGTAGATGCTGGTAGTATGTTTAGTTTATATTACTTAAGTACATCTAATAACAAGAACTATAGATTAGTTTTAAATGAATTAACTAGTGAAGAAGCCAAAATTGGATATAATCTATATGAAAAAGTTAGTTGATAATTAGAATAAAATGGTGTAATATAAAAGTAACTTTTAGGACTTGCGGAGTAATATTAATTAAATTTATAGAGAGGGTATGGTTGGTGTAAATACCTAATTAGATTAATATGAAGATACTAGTCATGATAAAAGCGTGTTACTTACGATATAAAGTAAAGAGAAGAAATTAAGGTGGCACCACGTAAGAATACGTCCTTATGATATGGGTGCCATCTTTTTATTTTTAGGAGGATTTATGATAAGTAAACCAAAGGGATGCCATGATATTTATGGAGTTGAAGGAAAGAAATGGAATTACATTAATAATGTAATTGATTTGTTAATGGAGAATTATAACTATGAATTTATAAGAACTCCAATATTTGAAGAAACTAGTTTATACCATAGAGGAGTAGGTGAAGGTACTGATATAGTAACTAAAGAAACTTATGACTTTGTAGATCGTGGAGAAAGAAGTATGACTCTTCGTCCAGAAGGAACTGCTGGTGTAGTAAGAAGTTATATTGAAAACAAGATGTATGGTGATGCTAGTCAACCAAAGAAACTATATTACAATGGAACAATGTATAGATATGAACGTCCTCAATCTGGAAGAGATAGAGAACTTACTCAGTTTGGTGTTGAAGTTCTTGGTACAGATGATCCAATGTCTGATGCTGAAGTAATTAGTATACCGGTTAATTTATTTAAACTATTAGGCTTAAAAGAAATTAAAGTAAACATTAACTCTTTAGGGGATATGGAGTCTCGTGATAATTATCGTGATGCTTTAGTTAAGTATTTTGAACCACATCTTGATAAATTATGTGAAGACTGTCAGGAACGTTTTAAGAAGAATCCTCTAAGAATATTAGATTGTAAAGTAGATAAAGATAGTGACATATTAAAGAATGCTCCATCTGTACTTGATTATTTAAATGATGCTTCTAAAGAGAGATTTGAACTTGTTAAAGAATACGTTGAAGCTCTTGGAATAGAAGTAGTAGTAGATGAAAAACTAGTAAGAGGACTTGACTACTATAACCATACTGTATTTGAAATAGAAGCTAAAGTAGATGGCTTTGGTGCTAATAACGTTTTAGCAGCGGGCGGAAGATATAATAATCTAGTTAAAGACTTAGATGGACCTGAAACACCAGGTATTGGATTTGCTATGGGTATTGGACGTCTTGTTATGGCACTTGACTTAGAAGGAATAGAGTTACCTATTAACAATGAAATTGATGCTTATGTTATGTATGTTAACGAAGAAGAAAAATTATATGCTCTTAACTTAGTTCAAGCTTTAAGATTAGAAGGATTTAAAATTGAAACCAACTACTTAGGCAAAGGCTTAAAAGGACAGTTTAAAGAAGCTGATAGATTAAATAGTAAATTCTATATCATATTAAATAGTGAAGATTTAAAAGATAACTTAGTTACTATTAAGAATAATAAAACGAAGAATGAAGAAAAAGTAGATTTAGACTATGTTATATATTATTTAGATGAACAAGCAAGAGTAGAAGAGTTTGAAGGTGAAATGGATGAAAATTAATGTTGATGAATTAAATAACTATGTAGGCCAAGATATTGTCTTTAGTGGATATGTTGATGCTATAAGAGATAAGAAATGGGTTATGTTTGTAATCTTAAGAGATAATACTGGTAAATTACAAATGACTCTTGAAAAGAGTGAAGAAGCTAATAAAGAGATGTTAGATATTATGTCTAACTTAACAGTAGAAAGTACTGTTAAAGTAACTGGTAAGTTAGTAAGTAATGAAGCTGTTAAATTAGGTGGATTAGAACTTATTCCATCTAAGATAGAAGTTACCAGTGTAGCAGAACCATTACCATTTGATTTTAATAATCTAGATGGTGTTAACATTGATACAAGAATAGACTATAGATGGCTAGATTTAAGAAATGAAAAGAACATGTTAGCAAGACAAGTAGAATCTTGTTTTGTAGAAGCAATGAGAGAATTCTTATATCAAAATAAGTTTACAGAGATACATACTCCTAAGTTAATTGGTACTGCTAGCGAATCTGGTAGTAGTGTATTTAAAGTTAAATACTTTGACCGTGATGCGTTCCTTGCACAAAGCCCACAGTTCTATAAACAAATGGCTATTGCAGCAGGAATGAACAGAGTATTTGAAGTTGCTCCTGTTTTCCGTGCAGAAAACTCAAATACTAATCGTCATGCTACAGAATTTACTTCATTTGACCTAGAATTTAGTTATATTGATTCTTATGAAGATGTTATGTCCTTAGAAGAAGATTTATTAATAGCTGGGCTTACTAAAGTAAAAGAAAGATATGGAGATAAGATTGAAGAAGTATTTGGTAAAGAGGTAATAGTACCAAAGAAACCATTCCCTAGAATGGCTTTAAAAGATTTGTATCAAGCTTTCCACGATGAATATGGATTTGATATTCCAGAACATGATATTGGAGATATGAATGCTGAAGCAGAAGGATTAACATATAAATATGC
>JAEEGL010761158.1_pt1 | contig 15511 bp, 12 predicted proteins | sample 9134231 | NCBI WGS metagenome assembly JAEEGL01 (sample SAMN16246548, study PRJNA631951) | gut metagenome | biome: gut microbiome; feature: rumen; material: fiber-attached | host: Bos | place: Iran: Karaj | collected 2018-10
GCGCCAGGGCAACCTGCAGAAAAAAGTGCACATAGTCTACCCGCTCATGTATAACTCAATCGACTCCCTCATCTACCAGAAGCACGATGAAAAAGTAAGCCGTATAGATGCCCTTTGGAGCTACCGTGGAGACAAGCTTAATGTAGAAGACATCAACCCCGCAGAGCTAAAGTTCGACCTCATAAAATCGTCAGAAATGAAAGCAGACATAATGCTCGAGCAGGAGCTTGTTCCCCTTAAAAAGCAGATCAGAATAATTGATGAAAGCTTTGAATTAATCACCACCGCCACAGAACAAAAAAAGCTCTTGCAGCAGGAAATAAACGAGCTTGAAAAACAAGGCCAGGAGCTCATAGAATACCGCGCAAAAAGAATAGAAGAAGGCAAGACACTCCCCCAGGGACTGGAACCCTTAAACCAGATTATAGTAGACCAGATAGATTCCGAACTCAACGACAACAAAACCGACCTTGCCATAAAAAGACGAAGCCTAACCCTCATAAACAACAAGCTGCAAAAAAAGCTGGAGTTCACCCTTGGCAAAGATTTTACCAGCGAACAGGAGCAAACGTATTTTGAGCTATTAAAAAAACAAAAGTCCCAAATCAACCAGCAGATAACTGTAGTCCTTGGTAAAAAGCAGTCTCTTGTGCGCATCCTGGAGGCCCAATACCAGGCCGAGCAGATTGGAAAATTACATTCCGTGCAAAAACTTACAAAGGAGCTGGTAAATAAAATCCTTGGGGATACAGATAACAATGATTCTGTGATATGATGAGATTGTATGATTAGAAAGAAAAAAACTAAGAAAGAAGGAGGGGAAAGCCTTCCCCTCGCTACAGCCCGCGAGCGGTCTTCCGCTACCCCTTCGCCTAGGGGTTCCGCCCCTAAAACCCCGGATGTGTCCTAGCCAAACGCGGAGTAGAAATCCGCCTCATCCATGCCAAAGAACCAGGCCCCGCCTTTCGCCAAGATTTTGACAAATACCCCGCCCTCATAGAAGGCATGGAACGAGTGCTATGTCCTAGAGTTCATTTTAAAATCATCATATTTGATTTAAAAGCAGCTTATGTTGGGTCTGCAAATTTGACAGGAGCAGGACTTGGAATGAAAGGGGAAAATACACGTAATTTTGAAGCAGGGGTTTTGAGCAGCAATAAAGAATTTATTAAGAACGCCGCCACCCAGTTTGATGAAGTCTGGATGGGGGGCGTTCTGTAAGAGCTGTAAACGGAAGAAATTTTGCGGGGATCCGATTGGATAATTTTACTCCTTTACAAGCGAATTACAAAACTTCCTAATTTCTTGCATGACATCAGCTTTAGAAACATTTTTTGAAAAATAATTATTTGATTCAGATATATTGAAATTATTTGTCTGTAAGTTTTTAATAATTGTTGCATTTGTAATGTTTTCCACTCTTTCTTCAGTTTCATCCCAATTCAAAAATCTCAATTCAAATTGATTTGAATCTTTATATCTTATTTCAATGAAATAATTTTCATTTGAAAGTGCATATTCTCCATAACACATATAAGGCTGAGAATCTTCAGAATATTGGAAATGATAAGAAGGTTTTCCAAAAGGAAGAATTGTCTCATTTTTATTATCTAAAAATAGAACATACGTAAATAATTCCGCATGGCGGCTGGTTATCTGGAGTTTTGATATTAAATCAATTTCATAATCATCTTCAGTATGTTTACAATGATTTTTATTTGCTTCATTCCATCTAAGTAATCTCATTGTTCCTAATTTAAAATAATCACTATCTACGAGAGGAGTTTCAATCTGTAATAAATATTTTATAAGAATTTTTCTCCATTCAGGAATACCATCGTTATATTTAGTTGCAATTTTATCTAAGGATTCTTTAGGTTTTATTGCGTCAAAATCAGGATCAGTCAGAACCTTTGTCAGATAAATTCGTTTATCCATAGTATTTTCTTCAGTTTTGTCAGCTTTGTGATATCGCAACCAGCTAATATCTCGTCCAACTCCATTCATAAATAAGGAGTAACTACTTTTATGTTTGGTTGTATAATCACCTTTAGATAACAATGCACGAATCAAATCAACTTCGAAAGTTGTTCCGTCATTTTTATTAAAAATAGACGAAACCTTATTTACATATGTATTAAATAGTCCAATTTTTGTTTCATCATTTTTATCTGTTTCTGTAATATTATTGGCATCGATTAATTCATAATGTATTTGACCTTCAAAATATCGTAATTTCGAAAGAGCATTAGATATCGCCTCTTTCCATTTTTGATTATCAAATAATTTGGCTTTTAGGATTTCTTCTTCTAGTTGATATACATCAAGAGTTACTATATTACTGATATCTTTACCTGGTAAAGTCTTGTAAATATCTTGATCACAAAGATAATTAACACCAGCAAGACAGTTGCTAAATGTAGATACAGCATTTGAAAGTGTATAACTGTTTTTACACATATCATAAACAAATCGCATCCAATCAATAAACTTTTCGTCATTTTTTTCAGGTTTGAAATGTAGAAGATATTTTATGTAAGCAAAGAAAATTACTTTGTCTTCGTAATTTCTATCATTAGCGATATAATCTTCTACAATAGTTTTAAATGCAGACTTTTCATTAAAATAATAAACATTTGAATCAAAATATGTCTTTAAAACCCATTCCTGTTTATCATTTCTTTCAGAGATAAGATTTAAAATATCAATAATATTAAAGAGAAGATAATTATCATTTTCTTGTAAGATAGAAATAATTGTTTCATAAGGAATGTTATTTCTTGAATCCATTAAAGACTCTATTTCTTCTTCTTCAGAACCATTGCGCTTCATAGAAAGAGAACCATTCATCAAATATAAGACTTTATAGAATATACAAATATTAATTAGAAAACTAAGAAACAAATCATCAACTAAAGGTTTACTGTCAGATGATGGATTTCCTTCCAACCAAAAGTTCCAGAACATATCTGTCCATCTGGTATCTATCATTAGTCCAACATAATCTCTAAGAGATTCATATTCTTTTTTTTCTAGATTACATATTTCCTTAAGTTTTTGTTGATAATTATTACTTTGTTTTTGGTTATCATAGAGTTTTAGAATTTTAGATTTGAGATTTTCAAAACGAGTAAGTGGTTTACCACGAGAATTCATTTTTATATAAAGCTCGTCTGTTAAACCATATTTTTCTAATGGAAGTAAGTTAAATGTAATACTTGAATCTTTACCCGACTTATTTAGTTTATCATAAAGACCACTACATTCTTCGATTGGAAATGTAATGGCTATATCATCAAGCATATTTAACATGTTTAGAACAGTAGGATCGTTATTCCAATGAGTATAAAACCATTTTTCATCACGAATCTTTTTTGATATCTTTCCAGAAGAAGATATCAAATCAAAATATTCCTGTTCCTGATTTTCGATTTTTTCATTACCTTCTTCATCCTTTATAATTTTAGTTAATGAAACAATTGCATTACAAAAATCTGTTGAAGATTCTCGAGTATTATATGTAAATTTTGATTTATCGCCATTTAACAGTAAAGTTCGAAATTGAGAAAATTCATTATTTGCTAATGCGAGATACCAATGTAATAAAAAAAGTGTAGTTATTCTCTGCTGCCCATCTAGTAATATAAGAGTATTAGTTCCTTTAGGAGCTGTTACCGTTCCATAAACAAAATCTAATTCATGATTTGTATGCTCGGATAATAAATAACCTTTTATACTTTTTAGAAATTCAGTTCTTTTCTCTGTTTCAGTAATTCTACCATAAGCATAATCGCGCTGAAGCATTGGAATTTCAACAACGAGGTTTTCTTTTGAAAATAAATCTATAAAGCTTAAATGTTTGAAAGACATTCTATCATCTCCTTTGTATATGCATTAGCATCAGAATCATTCCAATTCATAAGATCAAATAGTTTTGCACTATACGATTTGGAAAAAACATTTTTTGTACATGGTAAGATATAAATCCCCTCTTTCTCCCTGGCATTTATCCATCTTCGTTTTACAGGATAAAAAGCATTTTTATAACTACGATTTGTTGCACTATCCAAAAGGACTAGGTTGTGAATATTATCTACCGCTTGTAAAGGTGCATTATTTTCATTAATAAATTGTTCAACTAAATCCTTATATATTTCTGTTTCCGTAATTATATTTGAGTTACTTAGTAAAGCTAGAAGTTGTTCGCATACATATTTTGCAGATTTTCCTTTATTATCACCTTTCGGCTGGATAGCTATTTCGTTTTCTAGATTAGGAAGTTCCGCTTTTATATCTTGAATAAATTTTTCAACTTGGTCTGCACGAGTTTTGTCTTCATGCTTCAATTCGAATGGAAATGCAATACCTGAAAAATATCCCAAATTTGTTAAAATCCAATCCTGTCGATCATCTCCATCAGCAGTCTTTGGAGTTTGAGAACGAACATGCTCTAAATCCCAAGATTTTGTATCATAAAATTCATTAAAGGAAAATTTAACGTTTATTTTTTTGCAATCCAAAGCCGTAAGAACATTTGTTAAAAGTAAAGTATCATAAATAGTTTTGTTCGGAGTTGTTCCATAGTTAAAGGTTGGTAATGTAGTTCTTACGTAATCTTTTACTTCTTCTGGGGATTTATTCTTGTAGAAATCTTCAATACTATTCTTTTCTACATCCATCGCTAAAGCAACACACCATTTTCTTAATTTACTTATGAATTCTGAATGAGTTTCAATCATAGATTGAAGATTTGAAATTGAACTGATAGAAATTTTTTGATATCTTAAATATCCAATTAAATGATATAAATCTTTATCTTCATACCAATTTTTAAAAAGATAATAAGTTTTTGTTAATTCATTCCATTTTTCTTCTACACATTGCTTGATTTGTGAATCTAATAAAATCTTCTTTGTTTTTTCATCATTTGTTTCTTCCAATTCATTTTGAATTGAATCATATTGTTTGAAGTCTTCTGTATATTTATCAAATGTAAAATAATCAATATCTCTTTGAGCATTCGATTTATCCTTTATCAAGTCAAATAAAAATTCAATTCGGGTATCATACTTATAATCTTCTTTTCCGTAAATAAATGACCAAAATGAATTATCTTGCAAACTGTGTTCAATCATATCCCAATCTTTAGCAATTTTCGTTTGAAGAGGAAATGAAATTTTTTCTCTATACTGTTCATCGAACTTTTTTACTTCTTTATCAGCTCGATTTAAAAAAAGAGCTTTTATAAGCTCTGCATTTGTTAATCCTATTTTTCCAACATTTAATCGTGAAAAGATTTCTTCACTTGATATTTTTTCGTCATTTACCTCTTCTGTAACATCATACCAAATGAACTTTACAGAAGGATTTCCTTTGACATCTTTTGCATTAATAACATTATCAATATATCGAGTAGCATCAATTTCTTGATGTGTAAGAAAAAAATCTGATATAGTCTTCAATCCATTACAAATATGATAATAATCTATATTTTCTAAATTCTTTGAAAATTTTGATGTATCTATTTCATCATTAATGGAAGTTCGTTTTGACAGAATAGAAATAAAGGATTGTATTTCATTATCAAGAAACAACTTACTACCAGGACGACTCTGATAAAAAAGAGAATAAAGTTCTGCCCCCTGTAATTTATATTTAAGATATTCACTATATGATGAAAGTATTAAAAATAATGTAGTTAATCGTTGTTGACCATCAATTACTTCCCATGCAACCTTTGATTCATTGTAGAAAACAACAAGAGGTTGCATACAATAAAAACTTTTCCCTGTTTTATCCTCTCTAAAATATTCCTCAAAATCTTCAAGAAGTTTTCTTACTTCAAATTCCGTCCATCTATATCCACGTTGATAATCCGGTATATAGAACTTATTATTCATCAGCTCCCAAACTGTAACAGTATCTAGTTTATCCTTTTTGCTTTTTATATTTTCTTTATCCCAAAGTTCCATTTTATTTTCCAGCATTTTATAGTTTTATTAAAAGTTCCCGCCGTTCCAGCCCCAGTTACTCGTTCCCCAGTACGAAACATAAACCGCGTTTCCAGGAATGCCAAGTTCATTCTGCAAAATCTCGCAGATCCGGGCTGTCATTTTATCGCTGGCGCCACCGTCTACGCTGCCAAGAACTTTTACTTCTACATAAGCTCCTTTTTCAAGCTTGTTTCCGCCAAAGTACAAATCCTGGCCGTCCACCAGATTAATCATCAAATAAGATTCCGGCTTTCCCATAATACTTATAGCTTTTCCGAATTCGGCTTTTAATACATCTCTTTTTTCTGAAGGTAACTGCATGGTTACCTTTGCTTCGATCATTGGCATAACATTTATCTCCTTATGTTTATTAATTAATTTATATTATACTATTTCATTTCCTTGTACCGTTAATTCCAAGATCAATAACTTTTGGAGAAGTTTCATACAAAACATCATTTAAACCGTTCTTATTTATCAACATCTGTAATAAGTCATAATCAGGAATATTCTCGTATGGGCAGTCTGATTCTACAATATTTTTCACAACCATTTTATAATATGTATTTGCATTTGATGTTTTTTTGTCATAATTATAAGGCTCATCTTTTAACAAGTTTATTAGATCTGTTGCTATAATCTCATCTATTTTACATCTGCCATTTGGAAGTAGTTCTAAATCACCTTTTATAAATCTCTTTCTATCCTTTGTAAATCCAATAAATGAAGTGCATAAATCAATATAAGGATGTAATGGAAATCTATGATCTGAATTAGTAGCATAAAAATAATAGATAATTGTTTTTCTCTTTTTTGCATATTCAAAATAATCTGGTTTTAAAAAACCAACTAATATGTGTTTTATATTATCGTTATCAATAACAGGATACTTATCATCTGCATTGTGATAAAGATAGTTTCTTGTTGGAGTTATTGATATACGTTCCCAGATCTTATCAGATTCAGATAAAGAATAACCTTTTAAATAATGTTCCCAAACTAAATCAGGATTAATTCTTATAACTTGAACTTCTGGTAATTCTTTAAAACCTGAACTTTGAACGGTCCAATATGATACTGTTCCAATCTTATCAATCTCTTCATCAGTTTGAATAATTCCAGTATCTTTTTCTAAAGCAGGTACAAGAAATGCGTTTGCAACAGCAGCTATTTTAAACTTATGAATAAAGCTTCTCAAAGCAGCATTGTAAATATATTGTTTAATTACATCTTGTATACCTGGATTCCCTTTAAGTTTTTCTCCAGATTTTGTAAGTAAATAATACTTTCCATCTAAAATATACATTCCGGTATTTGATGAATCAATTTTTCTAAAAGAAATAATATCAGGGATCAAATCACCTTCATAAAGAACAGATTCATTATTGATTTTCCAATCAGGTAAATCAATGTAATAAGATATTTTGTTGTTTAGGTCGTCTTTATTTATAGAATTTCCATCTATCAATTTTTTCTCTTTTAATTCTTTTATAGCGTAAGTTTTCTTAGCATAGTTATTGAATAATTCACCACAAGCGGTTTCCCAAACCAGATTAAAAGAATTAGTTCCATATAGGCCAAAGCAATCTTCATTTTCATTGGCTTGCTTTTCAGCAATATAAGTATAAATAGTCTTCAATAGACTTTGTTTTCTTGTAATAAACTGATTTTTTATTTCTTGTTCAAGTCTATATTGAATATAATCAGAGTCTCCAAAATCTTCTAGAGTTTGATCAGTAAGTTCTGCACCTTCTAGTGCAAATAATTCTAATAGATTTCCTTGTGATAAATCTTTGGAACATTTAGTAACGATAGCAGCATGTAAACGGCGTATGTAATCCAAATCATTATCAGTATTATCATGAGTGTAATATTCTAGGTAATAAGGTTTATTATTCTTTATGTATGCAAAAGTTTCATTTATAGTTTTATCCCATAAAATCTCACCATCTCCATTTAACTCAATTACTTCCTGTTGATTTGAGTATAACCCATTTTCATAATAATCTGCTAAAATATGCAAAGAGATAGCTAGCTGATTAAACTGTTTGCTTTCAGCTTCTCCATTGTATAGATGTACTACCTGTTCTTTCTGATTATATTTTTCAAGAACTTTAAATATTGTTTTTAGTTTTTCAAATGACTTTTCATCATTATCAATGTATTTTGGATAACATAAAACTACAATATTATCCAAAAGAATTACTCCAACATAAGTAAATTGAAAAGCATATTCTGATGAATCTTCAGGTACATCCCCAATAACAATATCTTGATCTGATAATTCAGAAAATTCAGGTTTGTTTTTTCGAACTGTTTTTAAGATATTAAATCTTTTTAATAAATTAATTCGATTATTAGTGTTCTCTTTATCTAAAGAAAACTCCTTTTGCAAATTAGCGAAAGAATAGTGTTGTCCTTCACGAAAGAAAACTGGTTCCACTGTAAAAATCCTAGTTATTCAGTTTGTATATTATTTGCTAATTCAGAATCTTTCACAATATTACTGTTATCAATATTAAAAACCTCCAAACCATCAGTTTCAAAAAAATTACAAATCTCAGAATATATGTATTTTCCATTATTAACTTTAAATAAGTCCTTTTTTCTCATTTTTGCTGCATCGTCAAATAAATACATTAAAACTTTACTTTCAAAATTTTTAATAAAATCTTTTGGATTGTCTTTAGCAGAACGAAGTTTATCCAATCCTATAAAAAACGGACCTAAGAATTTATCTTCGTTTATATTGAGTTCTATTAATTTATTATTTATTGAAGTTCGTATTTTATTCCAATTAATTAAATCATAATGTAGTTCTTCTTTTGATAATTTTCCATTCTTTGATGGAATTGGAATTAATATAGGATTGCCATCTTCATAAACTAACTGATCTTTATTATCATCAATTCCAATATATTCAAATTCCCAACGTCGCTTAAAAGCAGTATCCATTGGGAATACTCCTTGGTCAGCACTGTTCATTGTTGCCCAGATGTACATGTTAGAAGGTATCGAAATAGTTTTATAATCCTCTGGCTTTCCTCCAAGGTTTTCTGACTTAGCAAGAAACTTTCTCAGATCTTCACTTGTTGTAATTGGATATTCACTATCCCCTTGTTCATCTCTATCAAGGAGTTGGAAGACATCTCCAAATACGGCAGCAACATTTGCGCGGTTTATTTCTTCAATAAGAAGAAGAACATTCTGTTCTGTTTTTTTTGCTTTTATATATGTTCTGATAAAAGGGCCTGGAACATATTCATATGAAAGTTCTTCGGAATCTCCAAGTGTTTTCATAATAGGTTTATAGGTTCCAACAAATTGAGAATAACTGTAATTAGGGTGAAATGTTACTCTTTCATAACGCATACTGTCAAAAAAAGAATAATCTAAATGTAAGTTTTCGGCGCATTTTTTACCAATTCCTATATGATAAGAAACATTTTCAACATCCTTTCCTTTTCCATCACTTTGCAAGACATCTTTTACTAAAGCATTTACAGAATCATAATCAAAAGGAATTAATTTTGCATATTTTATTGCTAAAGAACAAATACTTCCGCCTTTTGAATCTCCATTAATCGCCTTTAATAATTCATCAATAAAAACTTCTTTATTTTTAATCATTGAATTATAAAAATATTCTTCGGCTTGTTTTTCTAATTTTTTACTCTTTCCAGTTCCTGGTGCTCCAAAAATGATGCGATTATGAGAATAAGGAATAATTGGATTTGAAGTTTTACTTGTGGATTTATTTAAGGAAGTTCCAATTTGATTCAAAATTGCTGACTCTATTGTTTTATAGTGTTCTTCAGAAATCTCTATTAAATCATTTCCACTGACAATCTCCTCTTTAATTTTATTCTCAAGCTCTGGCAATAAGGAATTGCTTTTAACTCCATTTAAAATCTGTAATACTTTAGACAGCGTAATTTTTCCATTTGACATAGATAATCCGTTAAAAATATATCTATATTCTGAAATTGGATTTTCACAAAAACCGATAATTCTGTCACCTGATGCTATAATATTAGAAGTTCTTACAGTCATTTTGATTTGTGATTCAGTATTTTCAGAAAGGGCAGTGATACCTGCTTTTATGATATAAATATAATATCTCATTTTTTTCTCCTATTAATTTATTCAATTTCTTGATATGAACATTCTGTCGTTTTTTTAGGACTTAATTGATATTCTCCATCAATTAAGATAAATTGTAGAGTATCAATCTTTTTAAAATTTGCTTTTACCCACTTGCTATCTTTAAGTTCAAATATTTCGTAAAGAGTTTTTTGTACAGAACCTTTTGTTTGATTCATATATTTTAAAAAAACATCTTTTCTTTGAAATTTGATTCTTTTGATCTCTGTAGTTTTATTATTTATATATTTTACAGTATGATCTGTCTCAAAAAAAGATTTATTTTCTACTTTAGATAAATGATTATCCCAAGGCCACCAGGAATCTAAGTAATCATTATTAAGTACTTCATTTTTTTTAATATCTTTTCTTGAATACTTTTTCATTACAATTGTCTTAGTTATACTTGCACTAAAAAGATAAACCTCTTCGTCATTTTTCTGGAAATTTTCAATCAATAATACATCACATTCACAAACTCCAAGTTTCTCATAAAGTGTTGTAAAATCTTTTCCAAAAAGTCGTGTTTCTTTATTTGCTTTAGTTAGTTTTAGCTTATAAATGTTGGGATTATCATGTTCAAGAAAATCATCCTTTATATAAGCTTTTATTTCTTTTTTATTTTTTTTAAGTTTTTCTTGTGTTGTATCAAAAAAGGGAAGAAATTCTTTTGCTGTTAGATACATCCATTTGGTTCCTTCTTTTGCGAGAACAGTTCTGTTTAATTCTTTCCTAAGAATTTTTTTCATAAGAACTCCTTTATAACATGAGCTATTCCACGAGCCATCATTGTTGGTACAGCGTTTCCAATTTGCATATATGTTTTTAAATATGCTCCTAGAAAAACATAGTCATCAGGAAAAGATTGAACTCTAGCAGCTTCTCGTGGTGTTAAAGCTCTAATCTGAGAAGGATGTATGTGAGAATGGCAATCCATCCTTAAATGTGCAGTAATAGTTCTACATGGTCTATCAGGGTAAAGCTTATAATACTTATCTTTAAAACAATGCAATCTATGTTTATATGGCATGATGTCAATTATCTTTTCATCAGATGCATCATCACCAGGATTAAGAAGTCTATAAATATCATAATTTATATCATTAACATATCTTGCTTTATGATTGTAAATGTAAGGAATATTTCTTCCCATATTTATAAGCTTTAGATATTCGTTATGATTATTCTCATAATCATTTACATCAACTTTCTTACCACAAGTTTCGGAATCAATTTCGTTCATGTTTTTGATTCTTGGTGCATCAAGTGGTTTAATATCTTTTAAAGCCTCTGATAAATTATAGGTTTTATGATTTTTGCAGTTTTCTTCAATCTTATCAAAAATAGTCTGAGGCGTTATATTTTTTTCTTGTTGTATATCACTTCTTACAGCAATATAAATTAATCGTTCACGGCTTTGAGCTACAGAAAAATTTTGACTGTTAAGAATCTTATATTTTACATTGTAAGTATATGTCTTTCCATTTTTCTCAATTTTGAGATTTTCGTAATCCTCAACAACCTGGTCTGCTACTTTTAGCATTCCTTTAACATTTTCCATAAGGACAAATTTTGGAGCAATTTTTTCAACAGCTTTTACATAATATTTATAAAGCTTATTTCTTGGATCATCGATCACTCGTTGACGATTAGCCTCACTGAATCCCTGGCATGGTGGACCACCAACAACAATGTCTATATCTGTATCAATATAATCACTTACATTATCAACAATTTCTTTTATATCACCTTGTATAATCTTTGAAGAAGGAATCTCTGGATGATTATATTTATATGTTTCAATACATACATCTTGAATATCATTAGCAAGTTTTATATTGAAACCTTCTTCTACAAATCCAAGACTTAGACCTCCGGCTCCGCAGAAAAAATCTACAAGAGTAAATTGTTTTTTATTTGCGAAATCTTTTTGTAGCTCAGCTCTCTTTGAGTTATATAATTTATCCAAAAGCCCATTCATTTGATTTTTATTTGTAACAGCAAAGTTTACAGATTTAATGAACGATACGAAGTCATCTTTCAAAAGTGTTTTGAGAGATTTTACATCATCTTCCTTTTCAATAACTCCAATTAATTTTAATTCATCAATATTTACAGTTGTATCATTTGAATTATTTTCTATGTTGTTTTTTTGGCAGAATGTATTCACAAGTTTTATATAAAGCTGAACTTGTTCTACAAAGAATGATTTATCAGTATTGTTTGTTAATTTTGCTACAGGTATAAAAATCATTTTGCTCCTCCATACATTTCGTTGAACTTTTCTTTCATGCATTTTGCAATTGCAAGCCCAAGAAGAGGAGGAACTGCATTTCCAATTTGTTTATATTGATCTGTCCTAGAACCTTCAAAAACAAAATCATCAGGGAATGACTGTAAACGGGCAGCTTCACGAACTGTAAGAGTTCTACCTTGTTCGTAATCAGGATGAATAAACTGATTACCGTCTTTATATAAATGAGCAATTATTGTTTTTGATGGCAAATCCCACCATTGAACTACATAGGAATTACCAAAAGCTCTAGGTGGTGTGTGTCTCAAATCTGGTCTTTTTTCAAGAAGTTCTCGAAAAGTCCAATGATTCTTCGCCATTTCTGTATATCTTTGAACATCTGCTGAATTATGATGTCTACAAACATGGTCATAAAGTTTATTAAAGTTTTCTGGAACAATAGTTTGCAGAAACTCATTGTCTCTTCTTGATCTAAAATCAATCGCTCTTTCGCCTTGCCCTTCTCGCAAAAAAGGTAATTCAGAAATTGCATCTTCTACAGTTACATATTTTTTTAAGCCCTCTCTTTGTTCTTCTGGCATTTCAGGATCATAATTTGTTTTTTTAATCGATGCATACATTTCTTCTGGAGTATAAGATAAATCTTTCCTAACTCCAAGAATTATAACTCTACGTCTTATTTGAGGAACTCCATAATTACATGCATTAAGAATATTTAATTCCGGCTGAAACTTAACTTTGTAATTTTCACTTAAAGCAGCAAATACTTTATCAATAATTTTTTCTCCGCCAACTTCTGCAGAAAGTATTCCTGTTACATTTTCAAATACGAAGAAATCAGGCTTGAAATGATTGAGAATCTTTACATAACTTTCAAATAAAAAATTTCTTGGATCATTTTTCATTCCATTCGGATCTCTGGCACGCCCTGCAGTAGAGTATGCCTGACATGGTGGCCCCCCGATAATTAAATGAACAGTACGTCCATTTACAACAGAGTCAATCATTTCAACTATATCTTTGCTTGTTATATCTACATTAAGAACAGCTCTGTCAAAATCTGTATAGCCATAATGAATCATTCGTGTTCTTAAAGACATACATGCTTTTGAATCTATTTCGACATGAGCAAGAGCATTGAAACCTTCTTGGTAAAAACCTTCACTTAAACCGCCACATCCGGCAAATAAATCAATAAAATTAAAGGTCTCAGCTTTATTCATTTTATATACCCAACAATTATTCATTATATAATATAACAATGCCATATAATGACATGTTATAAATAATAGATTTAAATTTTTTTACGACTTTTTTTATTATACATTAAAAATTGCAAAATTTCATTAGTTTTTTTATACTAATTTGTATGGATGTTCTAAGTCCCGAAGATCGCCATAAAAATATGTCTCACATACCAGCCAAGAATACTAAGCCGGAAAAACAAATCCGCTCCGCCCTTTTCAAAGCTGGCTTCCGATATCGTATTTGCGACAAACGGTACCCTGGAAAACCAGATCTCATATTCCCAAGATACTATACAGCAATTTTCATAAACGGTTGTTTCTGGCATGCACATGAAAACTGTCAGTATTTTGTTTTTCCTAAATCAAACACAGCATTCTGGCAAAAGAAGTTTACACGCAACAAAGAACGCGATGCTGAAAATCTTAAGTATTACCAGGAACAGTGCTGGAGAGTATGTACAGTCTGGGAATGTGCCATTCGTGGTAAAAACTCAAAGCAGAAAATTGAAAATGTTACTTCCCAGATAATTGAATGGCTTGAAGAATCAAGCGACCAGACTCTTGAAATTAAAGGTTAAGCATCAAGTTCTTCTTCCGTAATTTCTTCCCCAAGTAAATATCCGTCATCATCCATAACAAATCTTCTACGAACTTTCTTTTTCCTTACAGGAGTTTCATTAATTCCTCTAGATTCGTTTAAAGCCTGCATGAGTTCTCTGTGACGTTCTTCTTCGCGGCGTTCTGCTTTGTATGAAGAATCTTCATAAGAAGAAACACAACAACCTATTATGAAAATAATTATTCCTAATGCCGTTAACATAAATGCCCCCTTTTACAGTTCTATAAGGAAGATTATACAGCATCAAGGTGTCAAATAACGGCACTGTAGATTTTTAGGATTTTGTATAATAGAATGGGGTTTATGAAAACAATAACAGTAAGCGGTGCTGTAATTATCCGTACAAATCCAGAAACTAATAAAAAAGAAATTTTTGCAACTCAGCGCGGATACGGGGATTATGAAGGTGCCTGGGAGTTTCCCGGTGGTAAACTTGAACCTGGAGAAACTCCAGAACAATGTATTGTCCGAGAAATACAAGAAGAACTTGCTACAGAAATTAAACCGAAAAAACTTATTGCTGTTGTTGACTATGATTATCCGGAATTTCATTTAACTGTGTATTGTATTTTATGTTCTGTTATTTCCGGGGACCTTAAACTTCTGGAACACGAAGCAGCCAAATGGTTGGATAAAGATAATCTGTATAGCGTTGAATGGCTCCCTGCAGATAAATTAATTCTTGATAAAATTAGTGAGATTTTATAGTAGGAATATTTAAACGTAGCGACCCGAACGAAGCGAGGGAAACGCCCTATACTTTCTAACAATATTAAAAATCAAAATCCCCCGGCGGGTTTATAATCGTAATCTTACTCAACCGCATTTCACTGTCTGTTCGCAGAATTTTTTCTAGACGGCCGGGAATATCATCTGCGAAAAGCTTAAGAATATTCATATCCTGTCTGCAGATTCGGTTATAAAATAGGTACATGGAAAGACACACGGGGATTCCTTTAATAAAAAGAGGCTTGTGCTCGTCGGTCCAAAGAGCTGCAATTCCGCGCTTGGTGTATCCCTGGGGAATAGAGTTGGTAAATAAATAATAATGCTTGTAAAAAAGTGTTACTATTGAAATAGCATTCATCTTTAGGGGAAGAGTCTTTTGCAGCGCCAGAACTTCTTCATGCTTTTTCTGCATCAAAGTTTCGCATTCGTCTTCTTTCATCTTAAAATAGACATTTACCTGTTCAATTATGTTTTTTTCTTCTTCTAACATTGCAAACTTTCCTGAAAAATCCCATATATTAATATA
>JAEEGL015679029.1_pt1 | contig 15511 bp, 6 predicted proteins | sample 9134231 | NCBI WGS metagenome assembly JAEEGL01 (sample SAMN16246548, study PRJNA631951) | gut metagenome | biome: gut microbiome; feature: rumen; material: fiber-attached | host: Bos | place: Iran: Karaj | collected 2018-10
AAGCAGGGCAAAACCAAAAGTAATGGCAAGCACAAGATAAACTACGAGGAAGAGACCTCCGCCATCCTTTGCTGCAAGATAAGGGAAGCGCCAGATGTTTCCCAGGCCAACTGCACTACCGGCAGCGGCAAGTACAAAGCCAAGTGAACCTGTAAAAGAGTTTCGTGGCTTTGGCTGATTTGACTGAATTGTTGCTTCATTTTCCATAAAGTCAAAATTCTCCTTTTTTTGTATAATTATATAATCTATTATTATACTACATAGATTAAGAAATTTCACGAATTTTCCGATAAAGCGAGTATGTCTAAGAAAAGAAAAACAAAGAAATCTAATAAGAAAAAAATAGCAATAATAGTTGTGGCAGCATGTCTTTTTGTACTTATTCTGTCTTTTTCTATATCAGCAATTATTTCTACCGTAAACAAAAAAAAGGCAGATAAAACTGTAAGAATAGCCTTTTATGGAATTTCCACGGAATTCTGTGACTTTTTAAAAGAAAAAATTCCTCAGGAAGAAGGAATAACAGTTAATTTTGATATTCTTTCGGAAGGTTTTATTGATCTTGGGTCTGTAAAAGAAAAATATGATATGATTTTTACCTGGAAGGGAGAAATAACAGACTCTCTGGAAAATTCTGCAGAGGTGCTTTCAGATAAAATTATTGAAGTTTTGCCAAGTTCCCTTAAAAATCAAAAATGCGTTCCAATCCTTTTAGACAATTGTGAACTTACTTACAGCAAGGATGTTGTTGAAAAACTGGGTGGAAATCTGCCGACAAGCTTTCCGGAATTCCTTAATTATCTGAACGAAGCAAAGAATTATGTTTTTAGTCCTTTCTTCTGTAACGGAGCCGAGGACAGAATTATAGCAGCTTTTGTGGGCAATGTAATAGAGGTTTTGGGAGGAGTAGATTCCTATGATCTTTTTATAGATGAGCTTAGAAAAGAAACTCCTTTTGAAGAGCTTTTAGATAAACAGCTTTCTGCGTCTGGTTTAAGCCTTAGATCTGTTCTTGATATGATAAAAACCTGGTCTTCTATGGGTTATGCACATCCTGCCTGGTTTAACGCCAAGGGAAACGATTTGGTATATTTTGCAGAAGAAGGACATGTAGGGGTATTTTATACATTTTTGAGCCAGCACAGAAGAATTCAATACAATACGATTAGTAAATTTGACGCCTTTTTGCTTCCTCCGGCTTCTTCTACGATAAAATATGGAATTATGGCTCCTGGTCTTTGCCTTATGCTGCTTTCTGAAAACGCAAATGCAAAAAGATACAGCTTAGGATTCTTTACTCAGGAAGCCCAGGAAGATTTGAGCGAAAAAACAAAGCTTGCTCCGGTTCATGTAAGAGCCCAGGCCTATGACCGTCAGGCAGATGATGTAAGATACTGGGCTGCATCAACACCGGCAGGAGCTTTGCCGGATTTAGCCCTTGCTGCATATCAGAGGAATCCTGACGGTCTTAAAAAATTTACAGATTCAATAAGAAATTACATAAAATAAGGCCTACATGATTATGTAAGATTTTTTCCGAATTTTATTGATTTTTTTAACAAATTCACTTATATTCTATAGTAGGGCTTTGGGGAAAAAGTGTGCATTTTATTCTGCCGCTTGGGTTACCAAAGCCTTTTTATTTAAAAAACAATTATTTTTTTCTTTAAGTTTTTCCAATAAAAGTTTTTATTAAGACTCGTGTATTTAGACCAGAAAGGCAAATAAAGATAAAAAGTCAAGAAACAGGACTTTTGTGCCGAAAATAAAGATTGCAGTATATTTTAAAAATGTAATTTTTTGATAAGTTAGTGGTTTTGAGTAGAGTTTGTGCTGAACAGAGGTGTTGTTATGAAAAAATTACGAATAGCAGCAAAGGTCCCTGCCTTAATTTTTGGCCTGGGCCTGACATTTATATTTTATCTTTTTTCTTCTTGTGAAATAGGACTGGGTTCTGCGGTAGATATTCAGCCTCCAAGTGTCATTATAGACAGTCCTAAAGTAGATTCTGTAATTCGAGATGTTTTTGCTATAAACGGCCGCTGGTCTGATGATGGAAAAATAAACAGCGTAAAATTGACCCTTAAGCGTACGGTCGGAGATGAGGCCCCTGTTGAAATTGACGGTGAATTCCAGACAGATGATATATTAAAAGAAACCGGTACCTGGAAAGTTATTGTAGATTATAAAGAAGAGGGGCTTACAGATGGAACCTACCAGGCAACTGTAAGCATAAAAGATAAAAGCAATCACGAAACAACTCAAAGTACAACTTTTACAATTGATAATACTCCGCCGGTTCTGGTACTTTCAAGGCCAAGTACAAAGATTGGTTCAAATGGCTTTGACAGTTATGGACGAACCTTTACTCTTGAAGGAAAAGCTTCTGATGATAATGAAGTTAAGCTCATAGAAGTAAATATTTTTGAAAATGAAGATAGCACCGAACCTATTCAGACAATTGAACTTAAAAATGTACCTCTGACAATAGAACAGGATGTTGCCAAATTTGATGCAGAAAAATCAAACGAGTATGCTGCAATTTATGGGCACACAGATGAAAATGGTGTAATTATCCCTGAAGAAATCGGCAGCTCTGAGCAAAGATATTGTACTTTAACAATATATGATGCAGCTCAACGATATCCTTTGGATGGCAGCGAACAGACAGAAGAAGATAAAAAAGGAAACTTTACAAATACCTATTATATGAATTCCGAAATGGCCGGAATTCTTTCTAATTATAAAATTACAGAACTCTATCACATTAAAAACGGAACCTTAAATTCTGTTACCGGAAGAACCATTTCCCTTGATTCCGTTGAAAAAAACCTTACCGAAAAGGTAATTTCAAAAAGCCAGTTTACAATTAATCCTTCGAATAATCCAAAATTTGTTGTTACTTCAAGAAGCGCTCTTAAAAAGAATGAAGACTTGAATAACATTAATTATCAGTTGACGGAAGGAAACAGCTATCTTGAAGTAGAAATAGCTCCGGGTCTTGATAAATGGCCTATTGATGTAAATTCTGTAGGACTTTATTTACTGGAATGTAATGCAAACGGAATTCCATTGGAAAAAGATTCTGAAGGAAATGCGGTGGAACCAATATGGCTCATAAAAACTGGAGATGAAAATCATACTGCAGATAAGGCAACCATCGTTCAGGCCGGAGATACTTATAAATTCAAAACAATTAATCAGATTGATAAAAACTATTATCAGGGATTAAAAATAGGCAGTTATTATCTCATTAAAGTTGTAGGAAAAGATACCCGTGATGTTTCTGATGGAAGTGAAATAATTCCGGACGGAACCTTTGCATTTAAGCTTGTTTCCAGTGCAGAATTGATAGAATTATCCGGACAGGGAAAACCTGAATATGTATCAGAAGCCTCTGCTGCCTGGCAAATTCAAGGTCATGAAAAAGTAAGAGTTACTCTTTCCTGGAAAAGCAAAGAAAATGAATTTGATATTTTCAGAACCTTTGCAAACGCCGAGCAGGCAAAAAAAATAACAGATGAAAATAATAAGCCTTACAAAGAAGGAGAAGAAGATCCTGTATGGCATTTTGTTGATGAAATAGATTACGCTTTGTTAAGCTCAACTAATTTCCCGGCTGGAATAACCTACTGCTTAAAGAAAAACGGAGATGTAATTTCTACAAATACTTCTATTCATCTGCGCTATGATGAAACTCTTCCCGGCATTTCTAATATTCAGTTTTCAAACTCTTATGAAAAGATAGAAGAAATTCCGGTAGAGGGCCAGACCGAGCCGGACCAAAAAATTACATATTTTGTAAGAAATGACGGAACTAATAAATCTGATATAAGTGGAATTGCAACAGACGATACAGGTATAGAATCTGTAGAATTAATTGTGCCGGGCTTTGCTGCAGGAAGTATTCCAAAACAGACAAACGGACGCTTTAATTTTAAGGCTGTTGATTTTTCATCTTTATCTGCTTCAAATATTCAGGCAAAAATTGTTGCCACTGATGTTGCAGGAAATCAGGTAGAGTATCCTCTGGAAATTGTTTTTGATAAGGCTTCACCACAGGGCGTTCACCAGGTAGATGGCAGCAGCAAAGATTTGTATTTCCGTATTGGAGACGCAGATAATGATGAAATTGCGCCGGAAAATCCTGCTTCCAATAATGGGCTTACCTGGAACGATGCTCTTGATAAGGGAGTAGGCGGAAAGTACGGTAACGGCACCTTTGGTAATGCAACCACAATTCAGATTCGCGGTTTGTTTGATGACGGAGAAAGTGGCAGCGGCGTAAAAATGATTTACTATAAGGTTTACAGACAGGAACACCTGCTTGATAGCGATCCTGCTGCTGCTGCCGAACAGATGGCAAATCTTAAAAATGAAGTACTTTCTTCTCCAACAGGAAAATTTGCACCGGTACAAATTCAGAAAAAGCGTATTTTCTATAATGTATCTGCAAAAAATGGAAGCCCGGACCCGGATTTTATATTTGGAGGAAGCCAGTTTACAACAAGTCCAAACGCTAAAGGTTTTTACAAATATTATAAGACTGTAGATACAAACTTTAATAATACTCTTACAGGTTTTGAAGAAGGAAACAACTATCTTGTTATGGTTGTAGAAGACAATGTTGGTAACACAGCTCTTGATTCTGCAATTGTAAACTTTAATGGAGATGATACACAGTTTATTAATTACACCTTAAATGTTGATACTACTCCTCCTTCTAATATTACAACAAAGAGCCACAAAGGAATTATTTACACAAATTCTAATACAAAACCGCTTGAATTGTGGGGAACCGTTTCAGATAAATCTTCTACAGAAAGCGGTTCTGCCGGAATTAAATCTTTTGTACTTTCCCGTGATGGAGTTGCTGCAAAAATTCCTGCCACTGTGCGCGAGGTAAAAGACAGCGACCCTGCAGAAATTAAGACTCTTGCTGCCAGTGACCCAACTTTAAGAATCTGGTCTGCAGATGTTAAGGACCTTTTGCCGGCAACAAGTCAGACAGTTTCAATTTCGGCAACTGCAAGTGATAATGCAGGTATTGGAAATACAACTCCGGCTGTAGTTGCAACCATAAATGTAGACCTTAATGCTCCTGTAGTAACGGTTTCGGAAGATTCTCCCGCAGATGCAGATACTTCGGACACTGTAATTCAGGTAAATGGAATAATTACTCTTACAGGAACTTCGGATGATGAAAATGGAATAGAAGAGCTTGTTGGGCTTTATTATAAAACTTATACAGGAGATACAGTTCCTTCTGCTCCTGCAGCAAATACAGCAGTTCCACCGGCAGGCTGGACAGCAGTTGCAGTTTCTGCAGCAGACAAAACCGGTACAACAAGCTGGAAGTTTGCAAATATAGACACAGGTAAACTTGACGGCTCAGCTCCTGTTACAGACGGCACAAAAGTTTGCTTTACAGTTGCTGTAAAAGACAAGGCCGGTAACATTGGTTATTCAACAGCCAAAGCTCTTGTAGTAGATCAGGACACAGACCGCCCTGTAATTCATCTTACCTCTTTGCCTCTGACCTATAAGGATGAAAACCAGCAGACCAAAAATATGGATTCAAATAATCCGGTATGGTTCAACCGCAGCGAGCTTACCGGAACAATTGATGATGATGACGGAGCCGTTGAATATGTAAAGGTTATTGCTCAGGATGCCACAGAAACCAGCGCTTTGGACTGGACAGCCGCAGTAAATGTTTATAAAAACGGAATCTGGTCATATACAATTCCGTCAAACGGTTCTAAAAAGATTTACTTCCAGATTAAAGAAAAAGGTGAAAACGGCAAGACCTATACTTCAAATCCTGCAAGTACAAGTGCAGAAACTTGTGGTCCAAAAATTCAAGATGCAAATTCTGTAAAATTTGGGTATAACGAAAACGGTAATACACCAGACGACATTCTTTATGTAAAGGTAGATACAGACGATCCGATTCTTGATGAAATGAAGTTTTATACAAGCAGCGTTCTTGTAGAACATCCTGATGAAATTCCGGACTATAATTCTCATACTCAAGAAGCGGGCTGGAAAGAAACAGACTCAAGTATCATTTCTGACAAGTTTGGCGGTACAAACAAGTATCTTTATATTAAATGTAAAGCTACCGACACAAATGGAATTCATTCTATTTCAGTAAAGTTCGCAGACTTAAATCCTCTTGAAGGAAAAACAATAGAAATTCCTCAGGGAAATAACAGTAAAGAAATAATTACATGCTTTAATATTAAGGATGAAACAAATCCTGTTGCTTCCGGTCTTACAAAGCTGGAAATAAATATTAAAGATAACGCTGCTGCAAGCACCGGTTCAAACGGTATTTCTAAATACTATGAAGCAATGGTAGATAATACAGATCCGGAAATCAGTTTCTCAAATTATTCAAGGGGCGCTCAGGTTTATGGATCTTCTGCCGTTACTTTACGTGGAACAACCAGCGACAGCAGTAAAGTAGATAAGGTTGAATTTGCTATTTCTATAACTGGTAACAATGCTCCGGAAAACGGATGGGTCGAAATAACCGATGAAAGCAAACCAACCTACACAAGTAAGCTTGGCTGGCAGATTGTATTTGATGGAAAAACTCCGGAAAATGATAATGAATTTACAGATCCTTCAAGCTTCCACGCAGAACTTTTAAAGAAATATTTATTCTCTCTTTATAATGTTGCAGAAGGAGATCAGGCCGGCTATGATACTACCCAGAAAATCTATATCTGGATGCGTGCTACTGATGAGCTTGGAAACTGTGGAACAAATATAATAGAAAATGGAGAGGGCTTCTATCTTGATGTTATTCCAAACGGTGATAAACCTGCAATCGACATTACTTACCCTTCTAATGGGGCTAGTGTCGGAGGTACAATCCGAATTACCGGAACAACCGATATTCAGGATACCTCTGCCAGTGTAAAAGAAGTATACATTCAGATTGATCCTTCGTATGACAGTGCAGCTGGCTTTAATGAAGCAGGCTGGGCAGATGAATTACAGGCACTTATGACAACCAAAGGTGTTTCTTCATATGAAATTAAAGACCTTACAGGTTTAATTGTAGAAGGAACAACAACAAACCTTGGAACAGAAATAGGAAAGGGAATACCATCTCTAGGAAACTCTAAGTTAAACTGGTATCTCACTATAAACGGAAACAAGGAGCTTAACGAGAAAATCGGAGGCAGTAATCGTAAGATAGCCATCAGGGTATTTGCGGTAAGCTCTACAGGTAAGGTTTCTAAATCAGAAGTTTATGTATGCGAAATCGACCCTGATGCACCAATTTTTGGACAGACAGAGGCATTAAGATTTGTTCAATATACAGACAATACATTGACAACTGAATCTGCAAGCAGAACTTTTGAAAACGGAGTTTATCTGACGGGTCAGTGGTATTTAGTTGGTTCTGTAGAAGATGACAGTGGTATTCGTCAGATTACTCTTGATGATACAAATATCGTTTGGACTCAGGGTTCTGGAGACAGCGAAGTTGTAATGACAGATAATTCAAATCGTGCTACTCCAAATTCAATTCCTTCGAGTGTTGCAAAATTCAAAAACTATTCACTTAGAATTCCTGTAGGAAATACAACTGCAGATACCTTCGGAAAGATAGATTACGAGATTTCAGTTACTGATGGTTCAGATTCGCAGACTGGAAACTCATTAAAGTTCACAATCTACTATGACAACAAGGCTCCGGAATTCGAAGCCAAGAAGGGTAACGGAAAAGACCTTGAAGACGGTGGAAAAATTTATCAGTCTAACGGTGCTTATACCGTACAGGGAAGCTTTAAAGAAGCCAGCAGCGGTGCAAACAATCAGAGTGGCTTTAAGCGGATTGCAATGTTCTACACCCGCGAAAGAACTGTGAGCGGTAACAAAGGACTTTACCTCATAGATTCAATGATTTCTTCTGGAGATGACGGAACAGATAACTTTATCAAGCTTGCAAGTATCGGTAACGGCGGTGCTCTTACTTACGAAGCAAATGTAAGCAAGTCAAACGGCTTATACTGGCGTAAGGTAAACGGAACTCTCGAAAACTCTAATGAGCTTACTCTTACAGATAATACTTACATCACAAATAAGACAATCCGGGCTGGCGGCCTGTGTATGGTAGATAACGTAATCTACCGCATAAACCGTATAACGGGTACAAAGCTTATTCTCGATGGAACTATTCCAGATTTTACAACTGCAAAGCCTGTTTACTTTGCTTATGCTCAGATAATCGATAACCTTTCTCAGGAAAGCGGTACTACCTCACTGTACAGCAGCAATGATACAACAACTAACAAAGATGATGACTGTATGATAGAAGGTGTTCAGTTCTCTGGCGGTGAATATATCTGGAACGCTTCTATAGATTCTTCTAACATGCTCGACGGTAACGTAACAATGAGCTTTGTTGGTTACGATGCAGCCGGAAACTATACCGAGCAGTCCTGGAATCAGAAGATATCAAACAACGCTCCTCGTATTGCGGGTGTAAGCTTTGGTACAGATATAGACCTCGACGGCACAATTTCTCCTTCCGAAATGACAGACACCTATGCCGGCGCCTTTACAGGTGTAACCAACGTAAAGGATGGAAATGATTATAATGGCCAGGATGCAGATGGTAACTGGATTACAGAATATACAGTACCTGAAACTCTTACAGTTAAGGGTGCAGTAAAAGTAAAGCCGATGATTGTCGGTGGTAATACGGCGCTGGGCTGGCAGTATACTTATAAAACAAAGACTGGAACTACACAGTCTACTTCAGTAACTCAGTATGCGGGAGTTGGACATTCTTATGACGGTTCTGTACGAACTTCGGATCTTTCAATAAATATTTCTCTTAAGGACTTCCTTGCAATAAATATTGGAGAAGGAAATCAGAATCTTAAGTTTACTATCTGGGATAAGACAGATGGTTCTACACTTGGTGATGACGCTACCGGCAGTGCCAAGGCGGAAATTCTCCTTCCGGTAAACATCATTATTGCAGATAGTGTTGCCCCAGAGGCAGTCGTTTCTCCTTTCTACTGGAAGAGTGCAGGTGAAAATTCAATTTACCAGGGTAATCCTGCTAACGGACATATTGAGCTTGAAAGTGACTGGGCAACCTCCGGAAATCTGAATGCTGGTAATGCAGGTCTTGATGGAGATGCCAAGGTTTCCGGTAAAATTACCTTTGACGGTCTTGCAACAGATAATGTAATTGTAGAAAAAATTAAGCTTGTAATTCCTGGTTATAATAACGGAAATGAATTTGTAATTGCTCAGCGCGATGCTTCTGCCACAGAAACAGACGGATGGATTTCAAACGTAACATTAAATCCTGGTACAGAAAATCAGGAGCTTGTAAATCATCTGTATTATAAAAAAGGAGAAGAAGTAAAAGCAAATGCCTCATTAAGCGGAGCTTCTGCTCTCGACTGGGTATTCGAGCTTATAAGTGATGAATATGATGAAGACGGTAAAAATATCATAAACTTTAAATTCCATTTTAATACAGAAAAAATTTCTACTAAGGCTGCAACAAATGTTTCCATAAAGTTTACGGCAATGGACAAGGGGTCACCAACTTTAGTTACCGATAATAGTGATCCGGATGGAGACGGAAGTAAGAAGAAGGTTTCCTACAGTGGAGAAAAATCTTCTACCCCTGGCAACACTTCTACTGCCAGCGGTGCCCTTACCGGCTGCTATAAGGTAGATATTGTGCCATATATTACAAAGGTTTCAACGATTCTTGGAAAGCTCAAAGCAAATAACCCTAGTGTATATGGAAGAACCGCAAGGGGTCACTATCCTGTCAGTGCTTCTGAAGTATTGAACTTTGAAGGCTTTAATATAAGCGGCGGCCAGATTAAGTTTGTGAAAGACGGTGGCTTTGTAAATGCAAGCTATAATGCCAATGCGGGTGGAGAAGGAATTGGAGGATATCTGATTCCTGAAACAGCAAAGTCTGGAAATATCAGCATTATCGTAAGCAGCGTAGAATCTTTGAACAACCTTAATAACAACGAGGCAAAGGGTTCCAACAACAAGACAGTAAATCTCATTACCAATCCTACAGGTTTAAAGTCTGTTTATGAAAATTATTATAACCGCCAGCCGAACGGTGATAATAATAATCTGCTCACGGATGACCTTGTGCTTGACATATGGAAGATTGATTCTAATGCAGTCAGACCAAAACGAAGTGGTGTAGCTCAGCCTGTTATGAATATCAATCCAGAAAATAAACAGGTAGGTTTTGCTTTTGTGGATAGTACCCTCTTCTTTAGTATGCCTTATGGAACAAGGAAGGGTAGAAATGATACAGAGTCAACAAAAGATAAAAAGTATTCCTACCATTATTGGCTTGGCGGTATTGATGTCTGGACAAGTGTAGGCTTTACTTACGATAAATATGGACACTCTTTTGGTGTAACAACAGGTGGAGATATTAATGAGGCAAAGGCGGATCAGTTCAGACTTATGACAAGCCGATGGGGATATTCTGGATTAAAATACAAGGGTTATAATGATGGAGAAAATCAGTTAAGGCTTGAGCTTATTGGTTCAAGAGAATTCTCTGGTTCTGGAACATCATATTCAGGTTACAATCATTTTGATAAAGAAAGAATACAGTCTCCTGCTTTGGATACAACAGCTCCAGATGTAGATACTACGATTGTCTACCTTGCATACTATGATAATATAAATGATGAGATTCGCTTTAAGTGGGGTGGTATTACTGATACAACAAGAACTGCAACTGGAGGTATGCTTGCAGATATATATGGAACAAGTGAAAGTAAAAAGTATTACTCAATAGAAGGCGATAAAGTTCTTGATACAGAATATGCAAAGTACAGGTTAGATTACAATTCTCTTATTGCTGGACAAACCAAAAATAAGGTTATTAAGGAAGATGGTACAACGTATAATAATGGAAGTACAGCAGTAATGACAACAGATGGAAAACCTGTATATGCCGGTAATTATGTTAGCATTGCAGCTCTGGAAGGACAGGGATTAGAGCATGATGATATTACTGATGATGCTGTTGTAGCGGTCTGGTGGGATAGTACAAATAATCAGCTGCAGTATTCCTATAATAAAAAACCACGGGCAATTCAGGCAGGTCAATATTTACAAGCCGATACAGGCTGGAGTAAACCTGTTCCTATCTTTGCAAACAGAATAGGTGAGTATTGTAAGATAAAAGCAGATGCAAATAATGGAATCCATATTGTAGGTTACGACACCAATGCTTGTGATGTATGGTATGCTTACGTTCCTGATTTTGATAATCCATCAGAAAATTATACCTGCCGGGTAGATTCTTATGGAATCATTGGTACAGAATTGAATATTGATGTTGGTCTGGACTCTGAAGACAATCCAGTTCCATATATCAGTTATTATGCAGGTAGCGTTGTACGTCCTAAAACTGCACATTTAGCAGGTTCAGTAGATTCATTAAAGGATGGAGCAATTTCTGAAGAGTTTACGGGAAATTGGGAAATCAGCATTATACCAACCTCAAGCAAGGTTCCTGAAGATCATGTGAATATTGGTCTCTGGAAGGATTCGGATGGTAAAATTACAACTTCTTTAGCTGAAACAAACACTTACGAAGAGAAAACTGGAGAAGGAACAGCAAGCTGGGGTCGAGTTTGGGGTAATGGTTCGGAAAATCCTATTCTCGGTTATGCTATTAATATAGGAACTACCGGCTTCATCGAAACCGCTCAGATGAAATAAAAAAATACCTCTTCATTAAATTATGCTGTATAATTTATGGAGAGGTATTTGTGATGAAAAACAAATTTCGCATTTCGGTTCTGGGCCTTGAACTGATTTTTGGCGCGGTAATTTTTGGCGCTTTTATGTGCCTGGTAAACAGTTATAACGGCTACCGCGAATTTAAAAATGAACTCGAAATAATTTATGGCACAGTAACCGAGCAGTTTGCCCAGACTGCTGCCACTAACATAGATGGCGACAAGCTTGACCATTGGCTTGCAGACGGCGCGGACCAAGAGTGGGAAGAAACAAATCAACGTCTTATTGATATCACAGAAGCGGCAGAAATTGTTTATATTGCCGTCATGAAAATCTCTCCAGATTATAAAGCACGCACTTATGTTTTCGATACAGTAAACAGCAAGGAAGTAAACAGTACAGTTATAGAACTGGGTTATGTTCAGTCCTTGGAAAAGAAAACCAGTGACTATATAGACAATCTGCGCAGTATCCTTGAAGAAGGAAATAACAGCAGCTTATTCTCATATAAAAAAGGCGGCGGACATGTTACCAGTTCTGTGCCGCTTTATAATTCAAAGAGAAAGCCCTGCGCAATTGTAAGTGTTTATAAGCCTATGCACGAAATCAAAGAATATAAGCGCCGTTTCCTTCAGTCTATTATTATCTGGGCGCTTGTAGTTACGGCAGCCTTTGTAGCGCTTTATGCACTCTTCTTGTATCTGGGAATTATCCGTCCTATTCTTTTTGTAACTTATGAAACTTCGCATTTCGCAGAGCATCATGGAGAACTGAGTGGTATTCTCGAAAAGGTTCACGGCCGAAACGAAATTGGAACTCTCGCCAAATCAGTTGAAAAAATGAGTATTGATATGAACCGCTATATCAAGGATCTTACTCATGCCACAGCAGAAAAGGAGCGCCTTGGTGCAGAGCTTAATGTTGCAAAAAAGATTCAGGCAGAAATGCTGCCACGTGTATTCCCGCCTTATGATAATCACAAGGAGGTAGAGCTTTTTGCTTCCATGGAGCCTGCAAAAGAGGTTGGCGGTGATTTTTATGATTTTTATATGATTGATGATGATCACTTTGCGGTTGTGGTTGGAGATGTAAGCGGAAAGGGAGTTCCGGCAGCCCTCTTTATGGTTATTACAAAAACCCTGCTTAAGGATACCGCAGCCCACGAGCTGGATCCGGCAAAAATCTTTGAGCATGTTAATCAGCTTTTGTGCGAAGGAAATGAAAGCGGTCTTTTTGTTACCTGCTGGATGGGTATTTTAACCTTATCCAGCGGTGAATTGAAATTTGCAAATGCAGGACATAATGCTCCTCTCATCAGGCAGAAGGGAGAAATCAAATATTTGACTACGAAAGCAAATCTTATGCTTGCCGGAATGGATGGCATTTCTTATACAACTCATTCAACTATACTGGGCAAGGGTGACAGACTCTTTATTTATACCGATGGCGTTACCGAGGCTACAAATTCCTCGAACGAGCTTTATGGTGAAAACCGCCTGATTACTGTTATGAAATATGCAGAAGGTAAAGCACCAAGGGATGTTATTGATATAGTGCGTACTGATGTTGATGAATTTGTTAATGAAGCTCCTCAGTTTGATGATATAACAATGCTGGAAATGTCATATCTGGGAAAGTAAAAGTATGTGGATGTGTGGTACGGCAGAATAAAGGAAGAGAGCATGAGCGAGATGAAAGAGTTGACAATAAAAGCCTCAGATGAAAGTATGCAGGCTGTAAATGATTTTATTCATTCTATGCTGCCGGCTGCGGCGCTTAGCGACAACATGCTTTTGAATCAGATTGATTTAGCAGTTGAAGAAATTTTTGTAAATATAGCACATTATTCGGGAGCCGAAGAAGCAGAGCTTTGCTGCGGTTATCATATTAGTGGAGATGGCAGCGGAATGCTGACGGTAGTTTTTAAGGATGGCGGAAAGCCCTTTAATCCGCTGGCAAGGGAAGATCCGGATATAACTTTGAGTGCCGAAGAACGTGGCATTGGCGGACTGGGGATTTTTTTGACAAAGAAATTTATGGATTCAGTTGAGTACGAATTTTCGGATGGAAAGAATATACTGAAGATATCAAAGAAAATTTGTTAACAGTCGGCAAGCGCCGCTTGCCGACCAGGCTTACTCCACAGTCAAAATGCTGTCCATGCCGGTTGCTTCGAGCACCTGTTTTGTAAAGACAGAAGGCTGGCGGATAATCATCTTGCCGCCGGTCGGCAGCATAAGCTTGTGAGCCAGCAATACAACGCGGAGTCCGGCGCTGGAAATATACTGAATATTCGAAAGATTAAGATAAAGAGTCTGTATATCCTTTGGAATCAGCTTGAGTTTTGCTTCAAGCTCCGGCGCAGTACCTGTGTCCAGACGTCCGCCAATTACGAGTTCAAGTGAATTAGAAGATTTGTTTTCTGTAATAGTCATAGTATTATTTCCTCACAAATTGATTACATTGTATCGCCGAGCGCGCTGCAGCATACACGGAAGCCCAGGCTGCTGCTCTTTCCGTTTGGTGCACTGCCGCTTCGGTAGAAAACCGTACATTGCTGCGGGTCATCCAGCCAGCTGCCGCCACGTTTTACATGCATATCACCGGTGCTAGGTCCGTGGGGATTTGTCTGGGCTCCAGAAGGCAGGCTTGGAAGGTAATAATCCCAGCACCACTCGGCAACATTACCGCACATATCATAAAGCTTAAGACCGTTCGGTTCCTTGCAGGCAACGTCATGTGTTGTAATGGCAGAGTTTTCACCGTACCAGGCAACAGAATTGATATTTGCGCTTCCTGCATAAGGAGTTGGATTAGAAGCCTTTCCATCGCGGGCGGCATATTCCCATTCGGCTTCGGTTGGAAGGCGGTAGCCGTTTGCAGTAAAGTTACAGTTGATTCGTTTCCATACAGGGCTTGTGGCCTCGAAGGCGCTTAAATCAGTTGAGGTACCAATGCTGTAGCAGGGCATAAGACCATTAAGCTTACTGAGCATATTGCAATAGATGATTGCTTCACACCAGTTTACGCTTTCTACCGGGTGGTTATCACCCTGCAGCTTTGAAGGATTTTTTCCCATTACATTTGCATATTGCTGCTGGGTTACCGGAACTTCACTCAAATAATAGCTTACAAGGGTAACTAGACTGTTGTGAGAGCCTCCTCCCATAACAAACTGCCCGCCAGGAATCAAAATCATTTTTGGGGTCTTACCAAGTGTAACCCGCGGTTTTTCAGAAGCCTGAGCAGCTCCGTCACCTTCCTTTACAACACGAACAGGAACGCCGCAGCGGGCACAGAACTTATCCATTGTGCTGAGTGCGTTGCCGCATTCCTCGCAGGAACGTAAAACCTTTACATCGCTGGTAGGGTATCCGCAATTAAAACAAAAATGTGCTTCATCTGGAAGCATCGTGCTACATTTGATACATTTCATAGAATATATTATAGCACGAGGTGAGAAATTTAGGAAATTAAATCCATTTTGCGCGCAAGATAAACAAAAGGAGTATCCAGCAGGCTGGTTACGATGTAAATTACGTAGCAGCTTAAGGTGATGGCACAGAGCTCTTTAAAAGTGTAGATTCCCAGGAAGGCACCGAAGTTAAAGAGCACGATGTTGATAAACTGAGAAATGAGTGTAGAAAAGTTGTTACGGAACCAGATCATTTTTGTGTGGCTGCCGGTTTTCTTTTCTGTGAGTTTCCACCAGGCGTGGTAAAGCGAAACG
>JAEEGL015864116.1_pt1 | contig 15511 bp, 12 predicted proteins | sample 9134231 | NCBI WGS metagenome assembly JAEEGL01 (sample SAMN16246548, study PRJNA631951) | gut metagenome | biome: gut microbiome; feature: rumen; material: fiber-attached | host: Bos | place: Iran: Karaj | collected 2018-10
ACAACCCGCTCCACCTTGCTTTCCACTGCTGCTGTGATCACATTATCGGTGCCAATAATGTTTGTCTTTACCGCTTCCATCGGGAAGAACTCACAGGACGGGACTTCTTTCAGAGCAGCGGCATGGAAAATATAGTTTGCGCCATAGAGAGCATCTCTTACAGAATCTATATTACGAACATCGCCAATAAAAAACTTTACCTTACTTGCGTATTCAGGATGTTGAGCTTGCAACGTGTGTCTCATCCAATCCTGTTTTTTCTCATCACGGCTAAATATACGTATTTTACCTATATCTGATGATAAGAAGTGTTTGAGGACGGTTGAACCGAATGAACCTGTTCCACCGGTAATAACTAAGACTTTCCCATTAAAAGCTTTTTCAATTCGCATTTCATCACCTGCATTCTTAAGTATAGTATTTTCATTTTTTTATATAATTATTCTATTCTTTTCCAAAACTCTACTATGTTCATATCCTGTTTATCTTTTATGAAAACTTTTTTGCCTTTAATCTGTCCAGAGATTCCGTAAACAGTATATCTTCCCAATTGATATATCCAAGCAAAAGGTCTAAAAAACGCACACTTCCGAGCTAAAGTACAATTTTCCACACCCATACGTTGTAAATGCTTAAATAGTCCTTCATTTCTCACTGATGCCTTTACATTTTCGTAAGGTGCTCTATCGCGACCAAAATTTCCATCATCAAAAATACGAGTTAATAACCAATCAGCTGCATCTTCATCAGCAGAATTGCACCAAGTAATTTCATCAGGAAGACCAATCCACTTCTTACACATAAATGTAACCGTTATTGCAAGCTTCTCAAGGCCTGCTTCTACTGCAAGCGATCTAAAATGATTATTCCAGGATGAATCGTCAAGTTCTTTATGAACAAACATCATCCAATCGATTATCTGTCGTAATCCAATACCAGATTCCTTTAGATGTTGCATTATATGCCCAAGAAGTACTAATCCGTTCTCATAGGTTGGTAAACCGGGAAAAGTAGAACTTGCCACTATATAATTTGTAGAATTATTCAATCCATTTATAAGAATATGATCAATATCATTGTAGTTCTTACTACTAAACTTTGTATGAAGTTCAACAATCATTCCATTCTTAATATATTCATTATGTCTTTCTTCATTCTTTTCTGACTCATATCCATTCCGAATAAGCACATCGTTGGCAAACGCAAGTTCATTTTCAGAAATATACAAATCGATGTCGCCATATGTTCTCAAAGAAGGCGAAGGATAATAAATCGCAGCAGCTGTACCTTTAAGAATAACAAATGGAATTTTATTATCATTAAATATCTTGACGAGAGAATTCTGTTCATGAATCATCTGCATAAAATGCGCTTTGCTTTGATATGAAATCTCAAGCCATTCTTTTCTATGCTCTGTTGGAACATGAGCCGCAACCAAAGGTATTATGCACTGTGCTTTTGCTGATTCAAAAATCTTACTCCAATTTGCTTCATTTGGAATATTTGGTTTCAAATTAAAAAGTTCAGCTTTTAATAACTCTAATAAACTAGCGTGCTCTGAAACGATCGAAGTCTTAACAGACTTCTCTTTAGCTAAAACAGACTTTAGCAATTTAATATTTATCGGAATTACAATTGACAAATAAACTATAAGGAATATAAATCCTTTTAAAACACAACGAACCCAATATGAATTAAATCTAAGATCTATATGCAATAAATAATTTGAAAGGGTAATCGTAACCAAACAAGCTATCGCACACATTACAAAGAACTTGATGATATTTAAATAGATTTTGCCCATAGGGAGCTTTAATGCTTTGGAATTATAAATAGGAATAAGGATCCATCTTCCTATGATTTCAGCAAAAGCCGTTCCAATTAAACACATGTATATCGAATACTCAACAGGGAACAGATTAACAAGAACAACAGAGATAATTACATTTAATACAGCAATGCAAACATTTATTAATGCTGGAATTCTATGCTTGCCATAAGCACGTTGAATTGTTAATGAAGAATAAGAACAATAATGTACTGAATGCAACAACATTAAGATAATACCAATATTGTAAACAACCGAATCAGTTCTTCCGAGCCAAGCAATAATAAAATCTTTTCCGCATACAGCAAATCCACCAATTATCAAAAATACACCTAATGATTGTATTTTTGCCAACTTCAAAAACAACGAGTTGATCTCATTCGTTTTCTTAAGAACCACTAATTTATTTATGCGAGTAATAAAAACTGAATTAATAGATGTTGAGAATTCCGCAAAATAAATATCGAAAGTCATACCCAGTTGGTATGCTGTAACATAAGTAGCACCGGCAAAAAAGCCAAGAATGGTCCTATCAACAGCGGTATTAATTTCAGTTACGATAACTGACAAAAGCAAAAATGCTGAAAACGCAAAAATAGACTTAACATAAGGGGCGTTATCTAATAGTTTATCTTTACCAAATTTGATCTTATATTTTGTTTTGCTTATAACAAATAGCGTAAACAAAGCGGTTATATTTACAAACAAACCAATGAGAGAAACAACTATAACAGATGGTTTAAAATGTAAGGCTATAAAAGAAAAGCCAAATGTGCTAATAGTACTTAACAGCGCGATGGATTTAACTGCAATGAAGTTGCTTTGATACTCATTATATAACCTAAAGAATGCAAAAACCGTGGTAAAAGCTATTCCAGTTAGTGAGAGAAAATATAGAATATAAATAATAGTCTTTTCATTATCAGTATATTTATTCAGTGGAATTATGCCAAAATATAAAAGAGCCAGAATTATCAATCCAAAAAAAACAATCAGCATAGACAAAAGGCATAATAATTTTATATAGATTGCATTACTTCTCATATTGTTCTTACGCTCTGCTTTTTCAGCTGTGGAGAACTTAATAAATGAGTCATTTAGCGCATATGCGCCTATGGTAAACCAAGATGTAATTGATGTAGCAAATGACGCTAAACCGAATTGTGCATCACCAACGCGCCCTAAATAATATGGAGTATAGAAAACATGGAGCACAATAGACACAGCAAGTGAAACATATGAAATCAATGCTCCAACTTTTATGTTGCGGTTCTCATTTGTAACGTTATTCTTCATTTAAGAGCATTCGGATAACTATAAAATATAATAATCCAATTCTATCCTTTCCTTAAATATCGTTTGTAACCCTGAACAAAGTTTAAGATTACAATCATTAATGATTAGCTAATAATCGAGATTTTATTAATTTATTATATGTCACACCAAATATCAGACCCGCACATATGCTATAAACAAAAGCAAGCACAATTCCTAATACAACGTTTGGTGAATGTGAAATAATAATATAGCCTATTGTTTGATGAACAAGGTATATATACAAACTATAAGTTCCTAGTAACTGAAACAATTTGTGCTCTAATAATCCAATTTTACTTAGCATAATAAGTCGAACCAAAAACAATAGTATTATGAAGTATATATAATTGATAAAATTTTGATAACGAATAAAGTAAAAAAAGATGACAATAAGAATTACAAACTGTTGAACTTTGGTTTGAATATTCTTGAGTTTTGAATTTGAAAGAAAACCAAAACAAATAAAAACTAATCTTGGCTTAAAAATACAATTCAAAAGTATAACAAAACGAGAATCTGAAGAGATATAAGACAGAAGAACACTAATAAGACCATACAATAAAATAGCCCATCTAACAAATACGTGTTCAGTATCTCTTCTTTTAGATAATTTGTATATAACAGAATCACATTTAATAACAATCCAAAACAGGATGTGGAAATAAATTAATTGCATAACAAACCAATGTGCACCATCAACAAACGGTGTAGAAGTAAATACGGGAAATAAGATGCAATTATATAGCATATCCTTAATACTAATGCAGTATGTTTTATCAGCAATTTTAGATACAAGCCAAATGAATAAAACAGAAATCCAGAAAGGAATAATCGTCCTAACAATCTTTCCTTCCCAGTAAGCTTTAGTATTCTTAATTTTCAGAAAATATCCAGATAGGAAGAAAAAGCATGCCCAAACAATACTTATATCTGGGACAAATCCATTCGATTCATTCCCAAAATAATGAAAACAAAAATGATATATAATAATCGCAAAAAACAGTATTGTTCTGAAGCCATTAATTTGCTTAAAATACAAAGAATTGCTTGGGGTATTTTCAGATACTTTTATCATAACTATATAAACAATTATAAGCGATATACTTTCACCGCTTCATTTTTCAACTATATATTTTTATCAATAGTACTTTTAGCATTAGAGAACTCTTAGTGTTCATAAGCTTAATGTTGCCCATAAAACAAAATGACAATCATATATTTCCAATTTTATTTTTTAATTTCTTTATTCTTAATCTGTTTAAAATGAACCACTGTTTCAACTTAAAGCAAATCGTTTCATAAAACTCATATAAAAAGCCGGGATACTTATTTATAGTTTTAACAACAGTCTTTTCTATTGGATCAGTTACATTTATAAAACCAATATTTGAAACAAAAAAAGAGTCACATTCACCATTACTAAACTGAATAGCAAGTTCGCCTCTTTTTTGAAAATGTATATAAGCATACTCTTCGCAATATAGTTTTCGACCTATATAATATGCATGAAACACTTTTCCATTATCCCAAATAAATGTCTGTGTTCTATAGTTCTTAGGTTTCAAATCCAATGAATATAGAGTGCTTAATGTAAACCTTTTATGGTTCGGACTAATATCAGCAAAAATTCGTTTAGAGAACATCGAATAATTATTTGCCAAATATATTGACGTAATACCATTAAATTCGTCAAACGCATAACTATTTGAATTTGTAAAAACAGTATTGTAATCTCGGAAACTGCCTTTCGATTTATACCTATTATTTACTTCGGCATTATTACGAAACAACGACAAGTGTCCCAATGTTAAAAAGCGATCATATTTATTGATTTCATATTGTTTAAAGAATTTGGTTAAGTCACCAAATATCATATCTAGATCACAGTGACCCCAATAATCATAAGAACAGACATCATCTTGAAAAATTAATCCATAAACAGGTTTGAAGTCACAGCATTTATATGGTCTATCTAAACAAACCGACATATTTAATGCTTTTTCTGCTAAATTCTTCATTTGCTGCAAAGTTAACTTTTTTACATGTAAATTGTCAGGTATTTCAATATTGTCGACACTATCATCAGTATAAAGATAAAAGTCGATATTAGAATTCAATCCTACAGATTTAATCCATAGAGAAATATAGTTAGGCAAATTTCCAAAATATACAGTTATAATACAAATCTTTAGATTTGGATCAATACTATGACTACTCATTTGTCTAAAAAGCACCTCTCTGTTTCCTGATTCATGCAACTAACATTTGATTCAAAGAAATCTGCAGTTTTTCCGTTAGAAGCTACTCAAATGCACATACATTATAGGCGATACTTGATGTGATTATTTATACTCTTATTTACCGTTTCATTATTGTTACTTGTACTGGTCACTGCTGCGCAACATAAAAAAATCATTGGTACTAAATAAAGATACGTAACCTGCCAGATTTCAAATACAAGAAGAGCTATTAAAGTAATTAGAAAATATTGTGAAAGCCATTTATCTCTATTCGACCAATGTAGAATAAAAATATGAAAATACAAACAATAATATACTACGAAGCCAATTATTCCACCTGACACAAGTATTTCCAGGAAATTATTGTGTGAGTAAATTCCCATTTTTTGAATAGTAGATCCAAAACCAATCCCAAACGGAGACTCTTTAAACAATTCCCAAGCTTTATTAATATATTTAACTCTATTTATGTCTGATTCGGAATAAATAGCATATGAAGAGGAGTTCTTACCAAATATATTAATTTTATATCCAATAAGATAATATAACGGTTCTATATTCATTAACAGAAAATATATAATACAAATACTTGAGACAACTAGTATTATATTTCTTTTGTTAGACTTCAAGCTAAATAAAGCAAAAGTAATTAGGTAAAATATTAAAACCTTTCTTGCACCGGTAAACAATGTTGTTCCAGCAACAAATAAAAGCGCTGAATATAAAACAACTCGCAGTTTCTTATTATCTGATTGTTTAATTTTGTATAATATCGCCGAAAAAGAAAAACATTGGTACAAAGCGATGATATTGACGTTGTTACCTGCAAGATTTGCTCCTATTCTTAATTCGCCAGCATATTTAAGATTAACATTTGAAAAATCTGTAGAAAGAAAACCAAACAGCAAGAAGAATCCTGTAGCAATTCCAGCAATACAAATATCCCATATTAAGTTATCAATGTTTCTATCTTCTCGGTCTAAATATATTGAAATACATACACAAACAAGAAGGTTTTTTAATACTTGTCTTAGAGTAGACCAGGCATATGAATTATTCGCTGCAACACATAATATAAAACATAATACTATAAAAACTAAATACCAGACATAATACTTTTTAAATACAACTACTCTCTTTATAAATAAATGCAAAACGGTTAATAAGAAAAAAGCAGCCTGAATAAATGTAAATACTAAAGCAAATCTTTTATTTTCAAAGATATAGAGAGCTACTATATATAACAACACTATAAAGTCATATAGTGTGTATTTTTGTCTGTTATTTAATGTGCTATCTTTTGCAAATAAGCTTGCCATAACTTAATGATCTCCTCAACAGCTAATCGCTCATTGATTTTAGAAGCTTGTTCGCTAATTACATTTCTATAATTGTTATCGTCTGCAACAGATGTCATGGCATTAGTTAGACTAATCACATCACCAACTGGGACTAAAATGCAACCACCATCATATGAGGCAAGCGCAGCAGCGCCACCGCCTCCACAATCTGTTGATATACATGGCAATCCTACTGACATTGCTTCCATCAGAGCGTTTGGCATTCCTTCAAACACTGAACTCAAAACAAACATTTTTGCCTTAACAATTTGAGAAGTAGGATTATTTATACGCCCTTTAAGTATTATTTTGTCAGTCATCTTCAATTCAGCTATCTTATTTTCTAAAAGTGCTCTGTCTGGGCCATCGCCATATACTTCAAGAAGGTAATTAATGTGACTAGCGTAAAAAACAGAAAAAGCTTCAAACAACGATGTTAAGTTCTTCTGATATTCATCTAGTCTTGCAACTGTAACAATTACATTATTTGATTCTTTATCTGACCACGTATAATCTGATTTCTCAATTGGATTTGGAATAATAGCTGCTTTCTGCTGTATTTTTTTAGAAAAGCAGTGCGATATAGTTTCTGTTTGAAAAACATAACCCTTTGCCCAACCGTAAACAAGCTTACGTATAACTCGTTGAGTTTTATCAAGAGGATCATAGTTGGGATCATTTCGTTCACAAGCTATAACAGGAATACCGGAGCACATCATAGCTATAATGGTGTTATTATTACAAACGTATCCAAATGAAACAACTACATCAGGATTGATACCCTTTACCGTTTTTCTTATATTAGAAAAACGGGTAATGACCCTCTTAATTTTATTACCAGAAGGTTTAACACCATGAATCTTTAGATTCTCTTCTTCTGAATAGTACCCGTTTTCTTTTTGCAATAGCAGCACATGAACATCATCGCCCTGATCTACTAAACTCTTAGCAACAATAGATAATACTTTTTCCGCGCCGCTAAAGCTCATTTTACCAACAACAAAACAAACTCTCATTTATAAAACATCCATTCTTACTGGTTAATCAGTTCAAGCAATCGATTGCCTTGCTGATTTTGCGACTTATTTGCAATTACCCATTTTTGGGCCTTGCTACCAACTACATGTAATTCAGTTTTACTAAGCGATATTGCATCTTCAATCGCTTTTGCTATACCACTTGATGTATCATCGTCTATCTTAAGCAAATAATCAAAATACTCTTTAGGTATTCCAGGTAATTCAGTTGCCAATGTTGCAGTTCCGGAAGCCATATACTCTAATATCTTAGAAGGGAATGAAAACATTGTAAACTCGCCTGAAACTGGACGAGGATTAATTAACAAATCACAGTGCTTTTCCATAAGAACAACGTCTTTATTTAACACAGAACCATGGAACACAACTCTCTTATCCTTTTCAGCAATGCTCTTCAATTCTTCCTCATAAGGTCCTTTTCCACAGATATGCATCTCTGCTCCGTTTATATCAGCTTTTAGAAAGCCATCAACCATATTCTTGACTCCGTACTCGGCGTCAAGAAGTCCTGCATAGAAACATTTTTTAATACCATTTTCTTCATGTTGAGTTATTGTCTGATAATCAACATGCGAATCACAAACGCCTTCTATAATTATATAAGGCTTTCCCTTAGGGTTCAGACGTTCGTTCATAGCTTCTGTTAAAAACACATATTTATCACAGTTTCTAATCACCTTATGACAAAGATTAACTTGCTTTTCAGAATGACCCGTAACCATTAATTCCGGAACATCTGTAACAATACCGACAGACTGCCTTTTTAATACTTTGGCAGCAAATGTTGCACCTAAAGAGACAGAAATATTCAAAACATCACAAACAACTACGCAGTTTCTATTCTTACAAAAATGTAGCGTTTTAAAAAAAGAAGATATGAGACAGAGTAAATTTTTCAATCTCGATATGTTTATTACGGGAAGGTACTTATAATCAACACCATTTTCAGTGTCATTTTGCATTTTTACATATTTTCTTTTTGTATTGCCAACAGTAATTGGCGGAGCAGAAATGCAATTTACCTTTATTCCATTTTCCGCAAGCCCACGCATCAGCAATCGATTAAATTTCTGGGCCTGTTGACCAGGCATCTTTTTTGAGTCTGCAAAAGTTTCTGCAAATCGCTTTTCTGACATAGTGCTGGCAGCGTAAGCAACATTACTACAACTATACATTTACAATACTCCTGACTATCACTTCATCATTTTCAACTTGTGAAATAATAGCATTTAATGTAATATCACATTTTTCTTCATAATCACGCAAATCAAGGTTCCTATAGTATTCATATACCTCATCAGCAAACCCATCTTTATTCGGATCACAAGTTAAACCTATATAATGCTTTTCGCACATATCACCCATATAACTATCCTTCATACAAAGTTGAGGAAGATAATAAATTAGCCCATCATAATACTTGTTGCTCATAGCAAAAGGCATTGTAGCATCATTATTACTATAAAGATTATGTAAAATATCGGTATTATAAGCAAATTCATCTCTATCAGACGGAATATACTCACCGTGATAGAAAATATTCGAATAAACTTCCCTGCTTCTCCTAAGAGTTTCTTCAAATAATTTACTTACCCTACCATAATAATGAAGCTCAAAGCGTTTATCTCCTCCAAGCCTATTTATGATAACTTCATTAAACTCTCGTTGACGAATCATACCCCAAAAAGCAATTCTAATGGGTTCTGTATCTAATCTTTTTATTCTTCCTTTATACTTTTCATGTTTCGAAAGAGATGATCGCAAAAGATTATGCGAAGTCAAAACTTTTTCAGGAATATCCGGCAAATATATTCTAAAGCCATCCGAACTAGTAAATGTATATACAGAATTACTAACTATTTTTGCAATAAGATTTTTATAAAATAGATGTTTCTCGTATGTAACATCACGATAATCAAATATGTATTTACCTTTATATTTCCCGCATAGCAAATTATATATAGTAATTGCAGTTGTTGAGTGAAGAACAAACATAAAGTCTGGACATATTTCACGAATTATCTTCTTTGCATATTTACCATAGCCACAAATAGGTCCCACTTTTTTTCGCATTGGAAACGAATCAAGCATATAACATTTATAACAATGTGGTACTACACCTTTCGGAACTTCATCATCAATCGCTTCATCACGATCCCAATAAATCAAATGCACTTCATTCTTATCTTTATCAATCTGGTCAAGATAACTGTGCATATATGGTAAGTATTTGATTTTAGAGAAACCTAAAAAAACTATCTTCATCACAAGTCTCAATTTTGCTGAGCTATCTCTTCAAATAACTCAATGTATTTTCTTGTATTATTAGATCGACTGTAAGATATTTTTCCATATTCATATCCACTGTTTGCACAATAATCGCGAAATACAGCGTCTTCTTTCATTTTTATAATTGCATCTGCTGCATCTTGTGGATTATCTGTCGAACAAGCAATCCCAATATGCTCATCATTAATCATTCTGTTATAATCAGAGCCCTCGTCTGCAGTTGTAACAATAGCCCTTTTGCATGCCATAAGAAGTCCAGCCTTACTCGGAACAGAATTACCGATAATACCTTTCTTTAACGGAATAAAACAAATGTCACAAGCACTATATACATGAGGCACCATCTCTTGAGGTTCAAGCGGTAAGAATACAATATTACTCAATTGTTGCCTTTTAGCCTCTTCAATAAACGCTGTCTTTTGACTTCCCTCACCAATCATTTGAAAAATAATATCATCGTGTTCTTGCAGTAATCTAGCAACAGATAGAACCATATTATAATCGAATACATACCCCATCGTTCCAGCATACTGAACATAGAACTGATCTCTTTGCATATTGTATTTTTTTATAAACAGATTATCTTTTCTTGGAATTTCTCTGACAGATTTATCATCAAACCAATTAACAATAACACGTATTTTTTCTTCCGGCACACCTTGTTCGAGAAGTTTCGTTTTCATATCTTCAGAAATTGCAGTAATAATTGTAGATTTTTCATAAGCCATCTTTTGCAAGCGGAAGAAGAATTTCTGCATAAGTTTATTAGGCATTTTACCTGAAGCTATTGTGCTACCAGGAAACATATCTTGAATTCCATATACTATCTTTACATCTTTACTTACTTTTCTTACAGCGAGAATATTGTACAAAACCGTTGGAGATGATCTTGCAAAAACAACATCTGTATTGTTTATATACTTCTTAATGAGTTTCTTTGCATCGTAAGCGTATTTAATTCCATATAAATATCTTGAGACAAAGGAAGTCTTCTTTATTTTTTTAGCTTTTACCAATGAATACTCAAAATTCGGATTATTTTCAAATTCATCGGGAATATGTTTATTCAAACCTTCTTCTTCAATACCAACAAAATAAATGTGAATACCAGCATTCAACATATCAGTTATTAATGTTGTTAATAAATGAAAAGACGGATTTGGTTTTGTATAAAAGTCGCCTGTTGCAAAGATTAGTAAATTCATATAACTCCTAAATAAATAAGCAAATATCTATCAAGAAACTACTCATTCGTATAAACATTCTCATGAGTTAAAACGGTTCTAATTGTTCTGAAAAAAACCTTTACATCTAAAGGAAAAGAAACGCTATGTGCATACCATGCATCATACAATCTCTTTTCGCGAACACCCAGTCCATTTCTATAATAAGCTTGAGTATATCCGGTAATGCCAGGTCGTATTAACAATTTATCTTTTTCATCCTCTTCATAAGTATCCTTAGATTCAACATCTCCGGCACGAGGACCGATTATGCTCATTTGACCGGCTAAGACATTAAATACTTGAGGAATCTCATCTAAGCTGGTTTCACGAAGAAAATGACCAATTTTAGTTACTCTGGGATCACTTTTAGAATTATATGTACTTCCATCATCATTACGAAGATCTGGAGCATTTACCTTCATTGAACGAAACTTCAACATTCCAAATTCTTTAAATCCCTTTCCTATACGCTTAGAACTATAAAATAAAGGACCGCGATCTTCTATTTTAATTGCAATTGCAACGGGAATTAATAATAACATAACAAACGGCAAAGCAACCAAACAAGCAATAATATCTATAGCTCGCTTAACAACTAACTGATAAAAACTCTTATATCCCTTTTTATCTTTACTATTCAGATAAGCGTTCTCTGCTTTCATCATCTCATCAGACATCAAGACACCTCAAAAGCAATTTTCTTAATCTCTTCAAAGGCCATAGCAACCTTTTTCTCAGCGTCATCAACAGTATCAGATTTCGCAACAACGTAACCACAACCATCAAGATTTGTATGGTACTGATTAACTTTCATTCCTTTTGTCATATGATGATAAATCTCAACATCATATTTGTTTTCTATTTTGCTCATATCAGGAACTTCACCAACAATTCCTTCTTCAAACGCAAGAAGTTTAGTAGCTACTGCTTCATGATTATTTGAAGTGAATATCACTGGATCACCAACTGCGTTTTGTATCATTGCAGCCATATAATCCACGCCAGTGCCATAAGGAATGACACAAGGTCCGATCATATTTCCACCCATACGAGCGCCAATATCAACTATATATACTTTGCCATCATCGGTAATTAACATATCCATATTGACTGATCCGGAATTGACACCTAATGCAGAGATAGCATTTTTGACACAGTTCTTAGCTTTTTCTTCTACAACTGAAGGCAAACAACTTGGCATCGCATGTCCAAGCTCAGCATAATATGGTGGATTTGTCATCCACTTTTTCATGATGCCTAAAACATGTATTTCTCCATTTACAACTAGACTCTCCGCTCCATATTCATGACCGATAATGAAAGTTTCAATTTCAGCGCGATGCGTGATAGAACCATTCATAGCGTAGTTACAAGCAGCTTTCAATTCCTCAGGCTTATCCACCCTACTAGCACCGCGACTACCAGAGCCATCACAAGGTTTCACCATAACCGGGTATGATAACTTCAGTGCAAGCGCATCGATATCTGTATGATCATTAACTTCATATGCTTGTTCGGTATCATCTACATGCGCATTGTATAAGCATTTGCGTACTTTATATTTATTTTTAATAATTTGAGCAACTTCATATTTCAAACCGTTAAGTCCCATCTCCTGGGCTACATAAGAAGCAGAAAGGACACCAAAATCAGTAGCGGCCGTTACAACACCATCGATTTTCTCTTCACGTGCATACTCTAAACAAGCCTGTTCATCAACTATATTTACAACATCGTGTTTATGGGCATGCTTAAAGCCAATGGCATCTGGATCAGCATCAACTGTAAGGGTTTCATAGCCCATTGATACAGCTTTCTGAATAACAAAATCCTGAAGGAATCCAGCTCCAATTACCAATAACTTTTTCATTTATCAGATTCGCTTTTCCATTATTAATTCTTTATATTTCAAAGTATCTGTCATTCCTATAACTTCATATCCTTTGTGCTTATAAAAAGATATTGCATGCTGACTAGGTTCATAGACTTCCATAACAACCTTCTTACAATTTGCACTTTTTGCTATCTCTTCAATCTTATTCATACAAAAAGAGCCAATGCCTTTTCCAGACTCGGAAGGAAGAGTTCCAAGTTTCTCAAAATGGAGATCCTCACCGAGTTGTTTAGTCATGAAAGTTGCCACTGCTTTAGTATCATTAAAGAGAATATAAACATTGTTTTTCAAGTTGCACAAGCCAACAATTACTAATGTTTTTACATAAACATTATCCCAATGATGCAGGTTATACTTATTTGCCATATCCTTGCCGCAAGCATTTAAAATATGAGCAACTATATTTAGATTTTTAACATCTAATTTTCCGATTTTCTTCAATATATACACAGAAACCTCATCATATTGGTCCAGATTACAGTTTGAAAACTGCAGGTCTCGCAGTTACTCTGTAAGACTCTCCAGGATATATACTTATCAAAGCTCTAATTTCTTTCTCTTCTATAACAATAAATTCAGATTCTTTAACTACACCAACATCTTGAGTAATTCTATGAGAATAACCATCTGAATTATCATATGTATCCAATACAAGCGCTATCGTATTCTCTTCCACGTCTGACATTCCGGTTAAAACATATTTGCCAGGCTTTAATTTCATAGAACCAATGTGAATCCATGCTCTGTTCTCGGAAGATCCTTCAATTAAAATGCTTCCATCAGAATTACAAGTTATGTTAACATTGCTATTTCCTATGTAAGAAAAATCCGGGCTGAGAACCAAAAGGTTTTTTCTACCATCATCCAAGTCATTTAATGCAGCTAGTTTTTTCATCTTATTCCATTTAAGTCCATAAAATCCTAGATAGATAGATATAAAAAGAACTACAAGACATAGCAGTGCGATAAAACTCTTTTTCCTGTTTTCTAACTGTAACCGAGTTCCTAAAGCAGTTCGCGTAACAAGAATTGCACCTAAAACTGTCCCTACACTATTATGAATTAGATCATCAATTTCGAATGCTCCTAACCAAAAATACCATTGGCAACACTCAATCAATAGTGATAAAGAAATGCCCATAACAAAGCACCTTTTTAGGTTCAGCTTGAAAATCAGTGAAAACATCACACCAACAGGAATGAATAATATTATGTTTCCAAGAATCTCAAGGAAAGCCTTACCACTACCATTGAAAACAGCTTTATAAGAAGATAGCGGAAATACGAATTGTCGTGTATAACTCCCCAATCTAGACAATAAAGTCAACCAAAGGATAAACGATATTGAAATAGCAATAAATCCTATAACAAGAATGTTATGCCACTTTTTAGTCACCACTTTATCCTTAGTTAAGTAAGTCACAACAATCCTATATTCACTTAATCAAATAAAGTATTAATAATGGATTTTAGGACTTCACAAATATATTCAACATCTTCATCAGACAACAAAGTATGAAGAGGTAATGTTATCAGATTATGGTAATAATCATAAGCATTGGGATAATTGCTGCAATCCTTACCATAAGCCGTCATCATAGGAAGCGGCTTGTAATGAACGTTTGTAGCTACACCCTGCTCTGCTAATTTCTCGATTATCAAGTTTCTGGTATCAACATCAATGCCGGGAATTCTCAATAAATATAAGTGATTTGAACTATCCATATAATCTGTGTGATGGATCAAGTGAGAGATTCCAAGTTCATCACAGCAAGCATCATATCTCTTTATTATCTCAAAACGGCGTTCAAGCATTCCAAGATAACGATCTAACTGTCTTAATCCAATAGCAGCCGTAATATCTGTCATATTGCACTTATACCAGGGTCCGATAATATCGTATTCCCAAGCACCTAACTTCGTCTTAGCAAATGCATCTTTATTCTGGCCGTGGAGTGACATCAACTGATAGAACTTATAGATTTCGCTATTGTCTATTCCAGCAATAGGCTTCCAGGTAGAAGCACCACCTTCGGCAGTAGTAAAGTTCTTAACCGCATGGAATGAGAAAGATGTGAAATCAGCTATATCACCTACATATCTCTTCTTGCCATCAAATACTCTGCTGGCACCAAGTGCATGAGCTGCGTCACAGACAACAGCAACTCTTCCGATACTCTTTTGGATTCTTGATGAGAGATCATTAAGAGGTGTACCGTCACTCTCTAAAGGTTTAAATAAAACCTTCTTTTTCTCAACAATATCGAACAATCTCTCATAATCACAAACGATACCGCCAAGATCAACAACAATAACCGCTTTAGTCTTCTCATTGATAAG
>JAEEGL017017776.1_pt1 | contig 15511 bp, 12 predicted proteins | sample 9134231 | NCBI WGS metagenome assembly JAEEGL01 (sample SAMN16246548, study PRJNA631951) | gut metagenome | biome: gut microbiome; feature: rumen; material: fiber-attached | host: Bos | place: Iran: Karaj | collected 2018-10
ACGGCCTTTCGGACAGGATCGATTTTGTGACCGCGGACGTGTTCGACCTTCTGCCTGAACTCATTGAGAAGGGAGCGCATCCGTTCGACCTGATCATTCTGGATCCTCCGGCATTCACGAAGTCCAGAAAGACCGTGAAGAACGCGGAAAAAGGCTATAAGGAGATCAATTACCGCGCGCTGAAACTGCTGCCCAGAGGCGGGTATTTCGCGACCGCAAGCTGCAGTCATTTCATGCCATCCGACCAGTTCGTCCGGATGCTCAAGAGCGCGGCGAAAGACGCCGGCGTTTCCCTGAAGCAGATCGAAGCGCGCCAGCAGGCGCCTGACCATCCGATCCTCTGGAACGTGCCGGAGACGGATTATCTGAAATTCTACATTTTCCAGGTGGTATAAATGCATCAGTTAAAGATCGTCGTGACGAGCTTCGCTCAGTCAAACTGTTATCTGGTGATGGATCCCGAGACAAAGAAAGGCTTTGTCGTCGATCCGGGCGACGATGCCGAAAGGATCATCAAAAGCATCGACGCCATGGGCATGAAGCCTGAGGCTGTCTTGATGACGCACGGGCATTTCGACCACGTGCTTGCTTCGGATGAGATCCGGACGCGCTACGGGATCCCGTCCTACATCGGGGAGAAGGATCTTGAGATGGCCAAAGACCCCCTGAAAAACGGCGGAAAAGGCTATATGGGAGGCGGTCGCGCCCTGAAAGAAGCAGACGCGCTCAAAGACGGGGATGTGCTTGAACTGTTCACGCCCGTGACCGTGCTTGAAACACCGGGGCATTCTCCGGGCGGCGTTTGCTACTATCTGGAAAAAGAAGGACTCGTCTTCACGGGAGACACGCTGTTCCGCGATACGGTCGGCAGGACGGACCTGTACGGAGGCTCGATGGAGACTCTTTTGAAGAGCATCGGCGAAAAACTCGCGGTGCTGCCGGACGACACGCAGGTCTGCCCGGGCCACGGGTATCCTTCGAAGATCGGACGCGAAAAAGCATTCAATCCCTTTTTGAATCAGAGATGGTGAACGACATGGAAAAAACATCCTTCAGACCCGGAAACATGCTGTACCCCGCGCCGGCCGTGCTCGTTTCCTGCTCAGACGGGGAAGGACATGCGAACATGCTGACCCTGGCCTGGGCCGGTACCGTCTGCTCCGATCCTCCCATGCTGTCCGTCAGCATCCGGAAGGAGCGGTTCTCGCATCACATGATCATGAAGACCGGGGAATTCGTCGTGAACCTGACGACCGAAGAACTGGTCAGGGCGGCTGATTATTCGGGCGTCAGATCCGGAAAGGACACCGACAAATGGAAAGAGACCGGCCTGACGATGGGAAAGGCGTTCAAGGTGAACGCCCCGGTCATCGCAGAAAGCCCCGTCAACATTGAGTGCCGCGTGAAGAAAGTGCTCGAGCTCGGCTCTCATGACATGTTCATCGCGGAAGTCGTGGCGGTCGGCGTCGATAAAAGGCTCCTTGATGAAAAAGGACGGCTCAGGCTGGAAGACTGCGGCCTCATCGCCTATGTCCACGGCGCCTATCAGGCGCTCGGGAAGACGCTCGGGACGTTCGGCTTCTCCGTGAAGAAGGAAAGAGCGAAAGAAAAAGATAAAAGAGCGGCGGCCGGAAGGAAAAAGACTGCCGGTCAGGCTCCAAAGAAGAAAACGAACGCAAAAGCGGACGGAAAGAAGAAACAATGAAACTTGCGTGGGTATACAAAAAAGACGCTTCCTACAAGCCGTTCCTTTTGTCCATCCTGCTCATGGGACTGGCGTACGGCCTTTACAAGGGAATTCAGGACAATTATCTTGCCGAGATCGTCGTGATGGGCGAATTCGAGCGCGGCGTCGCGGAGTTCTTCCGGGAACTGCCCGGACTCCTGCTCGTGTTCATCCTGGCGGCGCTCTACATGTTTTCCGCCGAGACGATCTTCAAGATCGGCGCGGTGATCATGGTCTTCGGCATGGGAATGTTGTCCCTGGTGCCTCCGAAGGCAGTCCTCGTGATCCTGAGCATCTGCATCTTCTCGCTCGGCGAACACGTACAGCTCGGCATGAAGAACGCGATCTCGCTCGAGTACGCGCTTCCGTCGATGGGCGGACAGGCCCTCGGCATCCAGAACTCGGCGAACCAGGCCGGAACCCTTGCGGGTTTTCTTGTCGTTCTTGCGGCTTTCTCGTTCATTGAGTCGAACGTCGAAAACTACCGGCTGTTTTTCATGATCTCGGCGGTCATCATGATCATCGGCATGCTATGCAGCTTCCGGCTGAAGTCAAGAACGGCCCAGGACGCGTCCAAAAGGCGGTTTTATTTCCGGAAGAAGTACACGAAGTATTATTTTCTGGAGGTGTTCTACGGGGCGCGGAAACAGGTGTTTTTCACGTTCGGACCCTATGTGCTGATCCTGTTCTACGGCGCCGATGCCGCGACGATCAGCCTGCTGTTCGCGATCTCCGCGATCTGCGGCTTCTTCCTCGCGCCGCTTGTCGGAAAACTGATCGACAGGATCGGCTACAAGATCGTCATGGTCTCCGACACGCTGATCCTCGTGATCGTCTGCTTCTTCTACGGTTTCGCGCATCACATGTTCCCGAAGGACGTCGCGTTCATCGTCTGCTGCGTGAACTACGTGCTGGATTCGGTCATCTCGCTGGCCTCGATGGCCGCGAACGTTTACGTACAGGACCTTTCGGACGATGCGGAGGAGACCCGGGCGACGATCTCGACGGGCATTTCGGTCAACCATCTGATCACGATCCTGATCGCACTGTTCGGCGGCTGGATATGGAAGACGCTCGGGATCGAAACGCTTTTCATCCTGTCGGCGGTGCTGGGACTCTGCAACAGCGCCTATGCGGCGACGATCAAGGTCAAAAAGAAGTAGAAATCATAAATTGTATGTGATATCATAAGCATCGGGCGGCCGCCTCAAATCCCCATCGCGCAGGCGAGGATACGGCCGGTCTTTCGGAAGGAGAACGAACATGACGAAATCAACGGTTTACTTTACGGATTTCCGCACGGAAGTCGGAACGAGCCTTTTGGAAAAACTACGCAGGCTCTGCCTGGCCGCAGGCATCAGGAAGATCGACATGGACGGCAAGTTCGTCGCGATCAAGATGCATTTCGGCGAACTCGGCAACCTGTCTTTTTTGCGTCCGAATTACGCGAAGGTCATCGTGGACCTTGTGAAGGAGCAGGGTGGCATTCCGTTCCTGACGGACTGCAACACGCTGTATCCGGGCAGCCGGAAGAACGCGCTGGAGCATCTGGAATGCGCTCAGATCAACGGCTTCAGCCCGCTGTCCACAGGCTGCCAGATCATCATCGCGGACGGGCTGCGCGGCACGGATGAGACGATCGTTCCGATCGACGGCGAATACGTGAAGGAAGCGAAGATCGGAAAGGCGGTCATGGACGCCGACATCGTGATCTCCCTGACCCATTTCAAGGGCCATGAGGAGACCGGGTTCGGCGGCGCGATCAAGAACATCGGCATGGGCTGCGGCTCGCGCGCGGGCAAGATGGAGCAGCATTCCGACGGAAAGCCGGTCGTGCTGGAGGATCTCTGCCGCGGCTGCATGAGATGCGCAAAGGAGTGCGGATCCGACGCGATCTCCTATCCCGAAGGCAAGGCCGTCATCGATTACGATCTGTGCAAGGGCTGCGGCAGATGCGTCGGCGCCTGCAATTACGACGCGATCGACGTGCTGAACTATTCGGCGGTCGAACTTCTGGACCGCAAGATGGCGGAATACGCGTGGGCCGTCTTAAAGGACCGCCCGTCTTTCCACGTCAGCCTCGTGCAGGACATCTCCCCGAACTGCGACTGCCATGAAGAGAACGACGCTCCGATCCTGCCGGACATCGGCATGTTCGCCAGCTTTGACCCGGTCGCCATGGATCAGGCCTGCGCGGACGCCTGCCTGAAGGCGGACCCGATCAGAAACAGCCAGCTCGGCGACAATCTTTCAAAGCCGGGCATGATCCGCTACGGCGACCATTTCAAGGATTCGAACAGCCATACCGAATGGCAGCCGACGCTCGACCAGGCACAAAAGGTGGGCATCGGTACCCGCGAATATGAACTGAAAGTACTGAAATAACGAGGAAGAGGCCCTGCCCGTACAGGCGGAGCTTTTCCCGTGTCCCGGCTGGGGACTCCCGGAAAGGAGAGAAGATGAACATTGCGATCATAGGACCCGGAGCGATGGGGCTTTTGTTCGGCGCCTATCTGTCGAAGGAGCATGAAGTGACGCTGTGCGGCCGCTCGGAAGAGAACATGGAGCGCATCCGGAAGGAAGGCGTGCTCGTGACCGAAAAGGACGGATCGGAAATGGTATACCGGCCGGATGCCGGAACGGATGCGGGCGGGATGAAGCCGGCTGACCTCGTCGTTCTGTTCACGAAAGCCTCGGCGTCGGAAGACGCGCTTGAACGTTTCAGAAGGCTGATCGGTCCCGACACGGTGCTTCTGACGCTGCAGAACGGTGCCGGTCACGAAGCGCTGCTGAAGCGTTATGCGAAGGAGGAGATGATCATGCTCGGGACGACGCAGGAAGGCTCGTTCCGGTCGGACCCTCGGCACATCCTGCATTCCGGCAGGGGCCTGACCGCGATGGGACCCGTAAAAGGAAGCGCTGAGCGTTTCCGGGCTGTTGCCGACGCGTTCTCATCATGCGGCTTTGAGACGTCTCTTTCCGATTCGGTGCAGTACATGATCTGGAACAAGCTGATGATCAACGCTTCGTCAAGCGTGCTGACCGCGATCTTTCAGATGCAGCAGGGCTACATTTTCGAGAACAAGGACGCATGGGAGATCTGCAAGGCGCTGATCCGCGAGATGTGCGCCGTCGCTGCCGCTGACGGCTACCCCTTCGATGAAGAGGAGCAGATCGCACGGCTTGAGAAGCATCTGACGACGCAGGGCACCGGAAGACCGAGCATTTCGGTCGACATCAAAAATCACAATAAGACGGAAGTCAACGTGATCAACGGGTCGGTCCTTGCCGCAGCGCACCGGCTCGGCGTACCGGTCCCGACTCACGAGATCATCGTGCGCATCGTGAAGGGGCTTGAGGCCCGCAATCCGGAAAAGATCATCTGAGCGCCGTACGGCAGCCCGAGAAACATATGAGACACATGAAATAAACGGCGCGTACAGAAAGGAATGCACCCGCCGATAAGAAAAAAACACCCGAGGAGGGTGTTTTTTCTTTACATTTGCCTTAAAAACGAGTATTCTGTCTTTATTAACAGGATCGTAAGATCCCGGTATTACGAAGGAGATTGAAATGATCAAAACCATTTACTCTCGAGCCATTTCGGTTCTGTTGAAGAAGCCGATCCGTCTTTGGGGCATCAGCCTTTTGTATGCGGCCCTGTCAGGCTTCATCGGCATTCTGGGCGGCGCCGTTCCGCTTGTCACGATCTGCCTGGTCACGCCGATTCAGATCGGCATGCTGCTGATCTACCTGCGCGGCTACCGCGGCGAAGAGATCCGTTCCACGCAGCTTCTGGACATCTTTGAGCGGAAGGATGACACCTTAAAGCGCGTCGTCATCGGCACGCTCTGGAAAGACCTCTGGGTATTCATCTGGGCGCTGATTCCGATCGTCGGTTTCGTGTTTGCGATCATTCGGTCCTACCAGTACCGCCTGACGCCGTACATCCTTGCAAACGAACCGGACGTCAAGCCGACCGACGCCTACAAGATCTCGAAGGAGCGCACCCAGGGCTACGTCGGCGCCATGATCGGCGCGGACCTGCTTCCGATCGGCCTTCTTCTCGCGGTGACGCTGGTGCTGGGACTGTTCGGCAGGATCCGTTACATCGGCGTGCTCTTCAACATCGCGAACTTCCTGATCATTCTGGTGTTCGTCCTGTTCATCGGCCTGTTCCTCGGCCTTGTCGGCGCAGCTTTCTATGAGGAGATCTGCAACCCGTCCATGACGGCAGGCGGCGTGAACCTCGTGAACTGCCCGAACTGCGGCGCTTCCGTGGAAGAAGGCGCTGCATTCTGCCCGAAGTGCGGCTTCAAGATGACGCCGGACAATACGCCTGTCGCTCCGATCGAAGACAAGACCGAAGCGCCCGCGGAAGACACCGCGAAACCCGAAGCATAAGCGTTTTGGATGCGAGCCGCCCGAAGGATCTCTCCTGAAGGGCGGCCCGCTTTATACAGACAAGACATGAAGAGATTCATTGCGGCAGCGCTGCTTTTTGCAGCGCTGTTCTCATCCTGCATCACGATCACAGGCCCGGACGGCACGGATCCGGGCAGCCCTGTTACGTCTTCAGAGCCTTCATGGAGCGTTGAAGACCTGACCCTTTCCGAAACCGAGAAGGAAATGACCGGTTATGCGCACGTTTCGGCAGACGGCATAGCAGACCCGATGGAAAAGAAGGCCGCGGAGATCATAGACCCCGCCGTCAACACCGCGCTGGATGCCCTGAGCGTCTTTGACTATCCCTGGCGCGCAAATGTCCTTGAAATCGACCCGCAGGACGATCCGAAGGCATACGACCGTCTGAGCCCCGTTTCGCAGGCGGTTTACCGTAAACTGTACGACGCGGTCTCCCGCTTTCAGCCGTATGAGATCGTCGAGAAGGACATTGACGCTTCCAACCCCTACGGCGAGATCGTCGACGCGGTCTACGCGATCTATCATGATCATCCGGTCACCAGAGCGTACTGGATGGACGGAGGCGATTATTACAGCCACCTTCCCCGTTATTTTCTGCCAAACGACTGGAAGCATCCGACAGAAGACCGTGCTTCAGTAGAGAATGCCGTCCGGCTCTACGAAGCCGTGTTCCGGCGGATCCTGGACTGCATGCCCGAAGGCCTGGACAATGAAGAAAAATGCGTCTATTTCGCATCCGTTGTCTGTGCCGCCTGCACTTATGACCGATCGAAAGAAACGAGGGACGGCCCGTTCTTTTCCTACGACGCGCTCGTAAAGGGCACAGCGGTCTGCTCCGGTTACACCGAAGCCTTTGAACTCCTGTGCCATGCGTCGGGAGTAAACTGCACGAGCATCACCGGAAAGGTCGAAGGGGATGATGAGCAGCATATCTGGAACCGCGTCAGAACGGATCAGGGCTGCCGCTACATCGACGTGACATGGACGGACAACGCGATGGAGCAGTACGGTCTCCCCTTTTACTCGGGCTACTTCATGATCGACGAAGAGATGCTGATGAATTCCGGCTATCTGCCGGATCCCGGGCAGCCGGACTGAGATCCTCCGGCAGGCTCATCTTAATCAAAGAGAGACGGACCGGCTCAGCCGGTCCGTCTCTCTTCATCCAGACTCCGGCGGTACTCCGTCGGAGTCTTTTTGTTGTGCTTCTTGAAAGTGCGGATGAAATTCTCAGGACGGATCCCCCTACGGAGGAACGGTCATGAACAGTTACTGCCATGCGTGGAGCTGTACTCCGGCCTGGTTCATAAGAACGATTCAGATGTAAACAGATGAATGAAACAGCCGCCGCATCGAGTGATGCGGCGCTGTTTTTGCCTGTGGCTGAAATGAGCGCGCACGGACGGTCGTTTTACAAGAACGAGGATCCTCCGGTCACGATCCATGCAGCCAGTGCAGAGACGAGCAGCGCGCCCGTGAAGACGTTACCGGTGCGGCGGTAGTAATAGGTGCAGAACACGCTGAACACGATGACCTGCGGGACAAACAGGATCAGAAGCGACATGAACGGACCGCCGAACGTCGGGCTGAAGAGCACGTCCGCGCCCGGTCCGATGTTCAGGAAGAACGGAACGTACTCGATCAGGACGATGAGCAGGATTCCGCCGACCATTAAAAGCGCGTTCGGAAGCCATGCGCCGAGGAATCCGGCGAGCCCCTTTTTGTAAGATGCTTCGGTACGCATCGAGGCCATGATCTTCGAATTGTTCAGGATGAAGAACAGCGCGAAGACCGGATAATACACGGCAAACTGCAGAAGCCGCATCCAGGTGAACCTGCGGAAGAACGGCCAGATGAAGCGAAGATCCAGCTTGAAGAGAAGATCCGCCAAAAAGACGATCAGGTACAGGTAAAGGAGCATCGCGCATACCTTGAGAAGCGACCGGAAAAACGTCTTGAACGACAGGCGGTCCGGTTTTTCCGGGCTGCCGAGGCCTATGCGGTACCAGCGTCCGTCAAGGCCGGACTTCTTCATGCCGTTCAGGCTGATGACGGTCGTGACGATCATGATGATGATCAGCAGACCGTACCAGCTGACAAAGCCGTTGCCGACCGTCATCCTGAAGACGTTCTCCGGCAGGGGCAGAAGGCCGTGCCCCAGCTGCGTCATGAACGGGTAGGTAAGGCCCGCGAGCAGCATCGTGATGACGGCGCCCTTCCACCATTTTCCGCCTTTCTTCATGTCTTCCTTCGGCGGAAGCGCAAAGGAGGCCTTGCCAAAGAACGGGATGCTCTCCAATACTTCGAAAAGCGGCAGCAGCGAAAAGAGCGCGAGCAGCATGGCAAAGAGCACGAGCCATTCCTTCGTCATCGCTCTCTGATCCGTTGAGACGATCGGATTCTGATAGCCCAATGCGTCCGCAAACCAGTCAAGTGCGACCTGAAGGCCTTTTTCGTTATGCGTCGTCAGGCGGTGATTCGTATAGAGAAGCTCCATGCGGCGGGCGGTCCCGTCGGAGAAGCTTCCGTAGGTCGCGTTCCAGGATGCTTTCTCTGCTGTCGTGCCGAGGAATTCGGTCCTGAGGTCGGATCTTAAAAGGCTGTCGTTCACGACGCGCTTATAATCCCTGAAGTAGCTGAATTCGTCCCACTTTGCCTGCAGAAGGAGCACGTTGTTGAAATGGTACTTTTCCGTGTCGTAAGCACTGTCCCGGAAAAGTTCGCCGCACTGCAGGACCGTTGCCTTCGGCTCGATCGGCGTGCCCGAATAGGCGGCTGCGACGGACCAGCTGGACCAGGTGCCCATCGAATGGCCGGACAGCCCGAGTTTCGTATTGTCCACATAAGGCAGGGACGCAAGATACGCATATGCGGCGATGCCGCCGCATGAGCTGTCGGTGATCATGTTCCCGTCGGCGTCCTTCGTATAGTGCTCATCGAAGAAACTTAAGTTCGAGAAGTTCATCATGATCCTGTAGCGGACCGGCCCGCCGACGGAGACGAACGTCTTATCCTCTACGCTGTCCTCGCCGAAGTTGACCTTCACGCGGTGGTTGACGTAACCGCGGCTTATAAGGCCCGGCACCGTATCGCCGTGGCCGTACTCGTCGATCGCAAGGACGACGACGCCCCTGCGCGCCAGCTCGATCGCGTAGGCCGCGCAGGTCTCGTGGTCGTTCTGATAGCCGTGCAGAAGGAGAACGCCAGGCGCGCCGAAGACGTTCTTCGGCTTATAGAGTTTGTAGGCCAGATCGCCGGCGCCGGATGAGATGATGCCCGTGCTGATCTCGACGTTTCCGTTATCCTTCTGGATCCTGTCCGCAAAGAACAGGCATGCGAAGACGCCTGCGGTCATCAGAACACAGAGGATCAGCGCTGCAATGGAAGATTTTTTCATGTCGGAGCCCCTTTCGTGTTTTGAGCGCCGGTTTTTTGATTCCGGCTGAATGTTTTTTCAAATTCAATATAACATTTCACTTTACAAACCGCAATATGGTATAATATAAACAAATTAGAAGGAAAAGGGCCTGAAGAACGGCCTGAGATCTATATGAATGGCCGGAAGACCGGCCGGAAAGGACAGGATGATGGCGAACACAGTGATCAGAGAGGTTTCCGTCTACAGGAACGGATGCATCGTGAAAAGGACCGGGAAGGTCTATTTGAAACAGGGCACGCAGCAGATCCGCCTCGAGGGGCTGCGGTCTTCCGTTGACGACAGCTCGCTCAGGCTGAACGTGCCGGAAGGCGTCGTCGGCTCGAACGTTCAGATCGAGTATCAGACGGCCGAAAAACAGAAGGAAGCGCTGAAGGAACTTTCGGCGAAGATCGCTGAAGTCAGGCAGGCGATCGAGAACAAAAAGAAGCTTGCAGCGCTCTGGGAAGCGAACGCCGACTTCTCGCAGAAGGATTCCGTCGCGATCGACGAGATGACGCGGTATCTGGAGAAACTGCCGGAGCGGCTCGAAGAGACCGGGAAAGCGGTCCGCGAGCTGGAGGAAGAAAAGAAAAGACTTGACGAGGAATACAAGAAGGCAGGAGAAAAGGAGGCTCTTCCGTACGTGCTTGCGGAGCTTTCGGCCCCCGCGGAAGGCGAATACCCGGTGGAACTGATCTACCGGGACTATCAGGCGTCCTGGTATCCCGTATATGAGATCCATGCGGAGGACGATAAAGGCTCCCTGAAACTGCGCATGCGCGCGAAGGTCACCCAGAATACCGGAGAGAACTGGGAGAACGTGGCGCTGAAGCTGTTCACGGGCAATCCTTCCGTTTCCGGCACGATCCCGGAGCTTTCACCCTCGCATATCCGGTTTTATGAACCGGTCCGCTATGACAACGCCCGTGCGGGGCGCGGCCTGATGAAGACGGCGAGGATGGATGCGGATGCGGAAATGGTCATGGAAGATGCCGTGCCCATGATGGCGATGGGCGCGATGAACGCGGTCGTTGCAGGCGGCGGCACGACGACCCAGAACGAGACGATGACCGAATATGCGCTGACGGGAAGCTGGGACATCCGGGACGGGCAGGAGATCCTGTGCGACATCCGCACGGACGAGCTTGCCTGCCGCTATCACGTCGTCGCGGTGCCGAAGCTTTCGGACGACGCCTATCTGGCAGCCGAAGTGAAGACTGCGGACCTTGAGGAGATGCAGGACACGGAAGCCTCCGTCTACTTAAAGGGCGCCTTTGCCGGAAACGTCGTGCTTGAACCCGACATGACGAAGGACGTATACGACCTGTCGCTGGGCGTCGACGAGACCGTGAAGGTGAAGCGCACGCAGAAGAGGCGCCACACCTCCCAGGTGCTGTTAAAGGGCCAGAAAAAGACCGAATACGAGTACGAGACCGTGATCTCCTCACGCAAGGAGAAGGAAGTGTCCGTGACGGTCACCGACCAGATCCCGGTCTCCGATGAGAAGACGATCGTCGTGGAGGCAGTGCAGCTTTCAGAGGCCGAACAGGAGAAGGACAACGGCATCCTGCACTGGAATTTCACCCTGCCGGCAGGCGGAACGAAGACGCTGACGCTCGCCTATACGGTCGCATGGCCGAAGGACAAACAGACGCAGGAACGGTAAAACGCATGACGCAGGACATCTTTCAAGGGCTTAAGGGAGAACGGTAATGAAGAAGCGTAAACGGTTATGGAGCCTGCTGCTTACGGCGGTTCTGGCCGCGGGCGCGCTGTGCGCCCGCGTCAGCGCCGCAGAAGAGGAAGAGAAGATATGGATCTCGCTGAACGCGGGAGAGTTCGGGCATTTTGAAGACCCGTATGAATATGAGCCGGCCGTGGAATACGATGCCGGTGACCTTTTCCGGCCTGAGGAGATCGTTCCCGTGCCGAATGCCGACGGCTTTGCTTTTGACGGCTGGTATACGGGCATTCAGGGGAAAGGCGTGCACTATACGGATGAGACCCCTGTCGATGGGACACATGACAGGCTGTACGCGAACTGGAAGCCTGTTCCCGGTGCATTTCCGGTCATTGAGGAAGACGAGGTATATCCGCTCAGCGTTTCTAACGGCGTGATCTTTGCGTTCACGCCCGCGGAAACGGGCATGTACGAGATCTTTACGACCGGAAACGATCCGTACGAGGGCATCCCGAACATCCGCGTGCTGGACGGTGCGCTGGTCTCGCTTGCACAGTCCCGCCCGATGGATTATGACAACAACGCGATCGTCAGTCTGGAGCTGAATGCCGGCACGACATATTACGTAGAGTTCGGCAGCATGTTCTCGGTCCCGATCGTTTATGACGCAGTCGCAAGGAGATCCGTGCTCATTCCGGTCACGTTCCACGCGGATCCGAAGAATGAAGGCAAGGCATGGTTCGACGGCGATCCCGATAAGACGGTCAAGACCATGGACGTGCGCAAGGGAGCGCATCTTGAGAGCTTTTCGGAAACGGGGCTGGAGATCGATCCGTCGGCGGACATGGCGCTTGACGGCTGGACGCTGGATCCGGATGCCGAGGAAAAGGACGAGGAGATCATCCTAAGCGGTCCCGTTGATGTTTATGCCGTTTATTCGCATTATAAGACCGTAATGGTCGACGCGAACGGCGGGTCTTTCCCCGTTCTGGGAGAAGGGGTCACGGAGTATAAGTATCCTTACCGAGGGGAATGGCCTTTCGAACCGTACTACGGTCCCGTGACGGAGGACGGGGACAGGGCGTTTGCCGGCTGGGCGACTTCGCCGGACGCGACAGAGCCGGATGTTCTGGAGGGCGCGTATTACGAAGACGTGGGGACCGACAGGATCTATGCCGTATACGCTGAGAAAGTGACCGTCACGTTCGATGCCGGAGGCGGCTTCATCTTCGGCAACGAAGACCTGCATACCTATCAGGTGACTTACGGCAAAGGGCATGTGTTCTACCAGCTTCACGTCGAATACGGTAATGAGCCGATGGAACTTCTGGGCTGGATCGACCAGGACGGACATGCGATCCCTGCGGGAAGAGATACGGATCCGTCTTACCAGTTCATGAAAGACACGGTCCTTACGGCTGTCTGGGGCAGGTATGTCGACGTCTGCGCGACGGAAGGATGCTTCCACTTCAATCCGGGCTACAAATGGGTCACGATCCTCTTTCCGGTGGATCTTCCGTTTGACAGCGGACAGATCGTCATGGCGCACGGCGAGCCGGTCAATTTCGACGATCTTCAGTATCTTGCAGGATGGGCGACCGACCCCGACCTTGAAGACCCCGATGTTCTCGACGGAGTGACCGACGTCATGGGGCTTACCGAGATCTATGCGATCTGGAAGGAAGACAGGTATTACATCGCGGATGGCGCGGACGCAGTCTGGGAAAAGGGCAGCGATGAAGGTCTGACGGTGACCGTTAAACGCACAGGCGACGACACACTGACGTTCTCCATGTTTGAAGGCGTGTCTGTCGACGGCGAACGGACAGAGCAGTTCAGCCGGAAGGAAGGAAGCCTGATCCTGACGCTGGACCCGGCTTACCTTGAGACGCTTGAAGAGGGAGAGCATGCGCTTTTGATCAGCTTCACACAGGACGCCTTCGTGGAAACGGCGTTCACAGTCAGAAAAGCGCAGGACGTGCCGGAGACTGGCGACAGGCAGAAGGCAATGCCTTGGGCGCTTGTTGCAGGGCTTGCGGCCGCAGCTCTTGTTTTGATGCCGCGTAAGCGGAACACCGCCGGATGAGACGGGCGGGACACATGGAATGATACGGATCCTTTTTATCTGCCACGGCAATATCTGCCGTTCAGTAATGGCGGAATATATCTTAAAGAAACGCGTGCGGGATAACAGCCTCTCTGATGAGATATTTGTTGATTCAGCTGCAACAAGCGCAGAAGAGATCGGAAATCCGATCTATCCTCCGGCGGAAAAAACGTTAAAGTCTCACGCGATTCCGATCGGCAGCCACCGCGCAAGGCAGGTCGTGAGAGCGGATTATCCACAGTATGACATGATCATCGCGATGGACCGGGAAAACGTTCGGAACCTGCAGAGGATCTTCGGATCCGATCCGGACGGGAAGATCATGCTGATCTCGGAATACGCGTCATTTTCGGGAGAGGTGGAGGATCCCTGGTATACGGGGAATTTCGAAAAGGTCTACCGGCAGATCAACGACGGCTGCGAGGGCCTGATGTGGTCGCTCAGACGGATCATGCGGGAATTATAGGAGGCGTGCCATGACGGCGAAAAAACCGGTCAGGACGATCAGGGAACAGGTATACAGGATATTAAGGGACGAGATCTGCCAGGGCGTTTATCCGGCAGGCTACTGGCTGCAGGAAGCGGAACTGACCGAGCATCTGCAGGTCAGCAGAAGCCCCGTTCGCGAGGCGATGCGCCAGCTCGTGTCCGACGGGCTTTTGATCGAGATCCCGAACAAGGGCGTTTTCGTGAAGAAATTCACGGTCAAGGACATCGAGGAGATCTACGACCTGCGCGTGCTGCTGGAGTCCTACGCGATCTATCACTGCGCAGGGCACATGACGACGTCCCGGACGGAGAAGCTGCTGTCTCTTCTGGACGCTTTTGAGAAGACTTACAAGACCGGTGACCGGGAAGCCTATACGGCAGTCGACGAGGACCTGCACGCGAGCATCGTGCGCTTCACGGACAACAGCCTTGTCAACGACATCTACGAGCGCGTGCATTCAATGAACCAGCAGTTCCGCGTCATGTCTCTGATGGACGAGCGCAGATTCCGCGAATCGCTGGATGAGCACCGGGCGATCATACATGCGCTCGTGACCGGGGACGTGCATACTGCCGACGCGATCGACAGGCATCACCTGATGCTGGCGTGCGAAGCCATCAGAAAGCAGCTGGAGAGCCAGAAGGAAGCGGAAGCGAAGGCAAAGGACGCCAAGAAGGAAACAGGCGGGAAATAAGTCGAAAGGCAAAAACGGCAGCGTGCATCTCCTGCATGAGCACATGAAAAAGGCCTCACGGAAAACTCCGTGAGGCCTTTGTTCTTAGTTTCCTCAACCTGCAGTGCTCATCAGTGGATGAACAGCGACAGGATGATCAGGATCACGGAACCGACTGCCGGGATGATGAACGTCGATACGGACCAGGTCTTTAACGAGGTCTTGATGTCCATGCCGGAGAAGTTCGTGACGACGTGGAAGTAAGAGTCGTTCAGGTAGGACGGGCACATTGTCGTTAAGCAGAGTGCCAGTGCTGCGAGATACGGGTTGATGCCGAGGGTCGCGACCATCGGAGCGACAATAGCGGAGCCGGTGATCATAGCGGTCGTGCCGGAGCCCTGCGGGAATCTCATGATGACACCGATGATGAGCGGGATCAGGATTCCGGGGATGCCCAGGGAGACGAACCAGTCTGCCATGATCTTAGCAGCACCGATGGTGTTGATGACTGCACCGAGTGCGCCGCCTGCTGCAGTGATGAAAACGATCGGACCTGCGTCTTTGCAGGCTTCCTGCATCAGACCGACACAGGTCTTGCGGTCAAATTCCTTGCAGAGGAAGAATGCACCGACACAAAGAGCGATGAACAATGCGATGACCGGGTTGCCGAGGAACTGAATGATCGCTGCGAAGGTAGAGCCCTTCAGAGCACCGATCTGGCCGACAATGGTGTTCGCGAAGATCAGGAAGATCGGGAGCAGAAGTGTGAAGAACGACATGAATGCGCTCGGAAGCTTCTCTGCTGCAAGCAGATCTTCGAAATCCTTGTTCTCAAGATCTTCACCGTTAGCCTTCTTTGCAGCGATACGGTCGAGGACCTTTAACTGTGCCTCAGTATATTTGCTGCGGTCGATATCTTCATCCTTCACGACAAGATCCGGATACTTCTTTCCGTAATGACGGAATAAGAAGACAGCTACGATGAACAGCG
>JAEEGL010916684.1_pt1 | contig 15509 bp, 14 predicted proteins | sample 9134231 | NCBI WGS metagenome assembly JAEEGL01 (sample SAMN16246548, study PRJNA631951) | gut metagenome | biome: gut microbiome; feature: rumen; material: fiber-attached | host: Bos | place: Iran: Karaj | collected 2018-10
ATTGCTCCGATAAATATATTTCGACGTTTGGACGTAACGGTTACCGCATGCAACCCGTCCTTCGCGTAACCGATTTTGGTTGTGTTCCGATTCTCTGCATCCGTTTATACGGAAGATGTCGGAAAATCTTCAATCGAAAAACAAAGACGCTTTTCAAACCCGCTTCGGAAAGTGGTTTCCGGCAACGAAGGCGGTATGTTAAAATGACGGAGTATATGCGAGGAAGTTTTTTTGATTTTCGATCGCGAGGCAGGCGGGTGCATTTCATATTCCAACCGTCATACGCAAGCAGGTCGGAGGCGATCGATGTTTTCCTTAACACAAACCGAAACGTGTGTTCCGTTCCGCTTCTTCACATGAACCTTGCATACTTATATATATCACATGTGCCTTTTCGAAATGCGCGCGCCGTCGGAATTCAAATATATCGACGCAATGACGAGACACAAAGCGTCCTGCCTTCGCGAACGCTCCTTGTTGCAGAGGTTCCCGTGGCATGCCCGGCGTTCTTACCGCATTTTATATTTCAACTGCCGCAACGGCGAATAACAATCGCGCGATAAATTGGTCAGCAGACCGATAAAACAGGCGTTGGTGACCAGATTCGAACCGCCGTAGCTCAAAAACGGCAAGGCGAGTCCTTTAGTCGGCAATAATCCCGTAATAACGCCCAAATTAAGAAACACCTGCGTTATCAGGAAACAGACGGTGCCCAAACCGATATAAAATAAAAACGGTTCTGTGCGGGCGCGGGTAATTTTTAACCCCCAAAAGGCGATGCTGCCGAAACACAGCAGGACGATAAACATATGAACAATTCCGAGTTCTTCCGCCAAAACGGCACCGATAAAGTCCGTATGCGCTTCGGGGAGAAAGAAAAACTGTTGGCGTCCCTGACCGAGACCGCAACCGAACCAACCGCCGGACGAAAACGCCAACAGACTTTGCCATAATTGATAGCCGCTTCCAGTACGATTGGCTTCGAGATCCAGAAACGCCAGAACGCGATTGAGGCGGATGGGATTTTGATAAATCGCAACGCCGAACAACAATAATGCACCGATCGCGGCAGGCAGGATATGGATCCAACGGATGCCGCGCACAAACAGCATCAATGCCGCAACCGTTCCGAACAACGCCGTGGTTCCGAAATCGGGTTCGAGCATCAGCAATGCGCAAAACACGCCGACGCACGCGATCGGTCGCACAAAGCCTTTGAGAAAGCTCTTTTCATGCATGTGATTTGTAAGGAAGTAAGAAAAAAAGAGGATGAAACCGACTTTTGCCGGTTCGGACGGTTGGAAACGCAAACTGCCGCTTCCGATCCAACGTCGCGAACCTTTAATGCAACGACCGAGTCCCGGGATAAATACCGACAGCAGTAATCCGATCGTCAGCAACCCGATCCACGGTCCGAAGCGTTCCAATTTTCGAAGCGGGAAAAAGGTGAAAATCAAAAAACAAACACCCGCGACACCGCACCAGGCGCATTGTTTTATAAAGTACGTGTAACCGTGTACCAACGGCTGTGTCGCACTGCACAGCATCAATAACCCGTAAGTCAGTAAAATAAGGCTGCAAAAAAGAAGTCCGCTACGGGCACTTCCTAAATCATATTTCATTGCACATCCAGCGGAACCACCGGCATGTCTTTGTTTTCTTCGAACAAATCTTTGAAATCATCTTCCTCAAATGTCGAAGACGGTTTGGGAGCATCGGAAACGTCGGATTTGGAAGCATAAGGTTCTTCTTCGCGATGTCTTTCGACGGGCATTTCTTCGTATCGCGGTTCCGAAAAAGACCGCGTTCGAACGGGCTCTTCAAAGGATTTTTTGGAATAGGAAGATTTTCTTTCCGTTGTTCGAGACCGCTCCTTCAGCCGCAACACCTGACCAACCTGCAACTGCTCCGGGTTTTTTAAATCATTCAGCCGCGTCAATTCCGCTACCGACCGACGGCAACGTTTTGCAATGATCCATAAACTGTCGCCCGCCTGCACCGTATAGGTATCGCCTTCGATGGGAGCCGCGTCGGATTTGGACGTATGCGAGGATTTTTCTTTAACGGGAGCCGTTCCCGAAAGATATAACTTCTGACCGACGTAAATCATATCCGATTTGAGGTGATTTTGTTCGCGTAACTTGGCAACGGTCGTGCCGAACTTTTTGGCAATTTTACCGAGCGTATCGCCCTTTTGAACCGAATAAATACCGTCCTCCGACGCAAACGACGCCGAAGCACTTTTCGGCACCAAAATCATCTGACCGATCGACAGGGTTGCGTTACGGTCAAAACCGTTCATCTGTTGCAGTTCGAACAGAGAAATTTGAAAACGTTTGGCGATCTTCGAAAGCGTATCGCCCTTGGCAACGCGGTACGGTTCAACCTCTCCCGAAAGAGAAGGTGCCGCGGAAGAACCGCCCTGCGGAATGGCGAGTACCTGCCCGACGCGGAGTTTATTTTTGTTTTTAAGCTGATTTTCCTGCATTAACTGCAACACCGAAACGTGAAAACGATGCGCAATTTTTGTCAGCGTATCGCCTTTGCGCACTACATAGGTCGTACTCCCAGCCGGTACAATCGGCGAAACTGTCGGCTCCTCTACGGGTATCGGTTCAAAAACGGGCTCTTCAACCACAATCGGACGGCGCGGCGTTGCGCGAACGGGCTTCGCAGGCTCTTCGGGTACATCCGTGACATTTTCGCTTTCGGAAGTTCCGACAACGGTCGAATTCTCGTTTGTGACGGTCTCGGGAGAAGATTTCTGCCACAAATGGCACCCCTGTAACAGCAGACACGCCGCCGATAAAAAAACGCGCCCGAGGTATTTTTGAATGGGAAAAAAGAAACGCATATGTACCTCTCATGATAACCGATGCGCGTTTAATGACAACTTTTTTATGCGCTTTTCAGTGCCCGTTTTTTTGAATTGAGCCCCACCGTTGAATTTCGAAGGTGTCGGTTTTTTTCACAATTTCCTCTTTTTGGAAAAGGTGTTCGAACGGCGGAAAAAACGCATCGCCGTCGTACGTTTGGAAAATGACCGACAGAAGCAGTTCATCGCAAAGCGGCAACAGTTGCGCATAAATCGAAGCTCCGCCGCAGACCCATACGGTTTCGACGGTCGCCGGAATTTGTGAAATGTCGGTGATGACGTGAATATCCTCCGCGGGAAATGCCCGATGCGTCAAAACGTATGTGGTGCGTTGCGGCAACGGACGCGATCTCATCGATTCGAAGGTTTTGCGCCCCATCAATAATGTTTGATGCAGGGTGGTTTGCCGAAAATGTTGCAATTCTTCCGGCAGATGCCACGGCAACCGATTATTCCGACCGATGACGCGGTTGGATGCCATGGCGGCGATGGCTTTAAAGGTTACCATTAAACAGCAACCTCTGCTTTGATGGTCGGATACGGATCGTAATTTTCCAATCGAAACGATTCGTACGTAAAATCGTTAATATCCGTCACGTTTGGATCCAGCGTCAGCGTCGGGAGCGGTTTCGGTGAGCGCGACAGTTGCGTTTGAACGGCTTCGAAGTGATTTTTGTAAATATGCGCATCCCCCAACGTATGAATGAAGACACCCGGTTTTAAACCGCATACCCGTGCGACCATGTACGTCAAAAGCGAGTAAGATGCGATGTTGAACGGAACGCCAAGAAACAAGTCCCCGCTGCGCTGGTACAGCTGGCAATCGAGCCGACCGTTGGTGTGGACGTAAAACTGAAAAAAAGCATGGCACGGAGGCAATGCCATGGCTTTTAACTCACCGACATTCCATGCAGAAACAATGTGTCGCCGACCGAACGGTTCTTTCTTAATGCTTTCAATGAGGGTCTTTATTTGATCCGTCGTTTGCCCGTCGGCGCCTTTCCAATGCCGCCATTGGGCACCGTACACCGGACCGAGATTACCGTCCGCATCCGCCCATTCATTCCAAATGCGAACATTGTTTTTCCGTAGAAATCGAATGTTGGTTTCGCCTTTGAGGAACCACAGCAGTTCGTAGGTGATCGATTTGAAATGTACCTTCTTAGTTGTCAGCAACGGGAAGTTCTTGGAAATATCAATACGCATCTGCGCCCCGAAAATACTGACGGTTCCGACGCCGGTACGATCTTTACGTTCTTCGCCGTGATCGAGAACGTGTTTTAAAAGATCCAGGTAAAGTTGCATAAGGTCTTTAAAGAATACGGTCGAAAAGTTTTAATTAAATTTACTCGGATTGCTTCGGCCGAAAGTCGCAAAAATGTGCCCCGAAACGGAAGGGAACGAGCCATCGAAGAGTTTTATTCTTTTGACAATAATGAAAAATCGAAAAAATACGGAATTTTTTGCAACAAGAGCAATCTTTCTATAGCCCCAATCCCCTGCGACCGTTGGCGAGCTGTTCCTGCAACGCCTCTTGGAATTGGATCATATCTTCCTGCGACGGGCGGTAACCGATTTGCGTCGGGCTTAACGAAAGCCGACCGAGCGCATCTAAGCCCCAGGTTGCCGTTTTGCCGTCGGAGAACGTGACGGTTCCGTTGACGACCTTGCCGGGACGGGTAACGGGATCGACGGAAACGCGCACCGTACCGCCGCCTTCGTCGATGACATCGCCTTCGATCGGATCGGTCAAAGTTTGCGGTTTTTGTTCGGGTGCCGACGGCTTCGGTTCCGCCAATTCCAGCGCATAATCATCCATCAGGAAGCGTGTTTCAAGGTAGGTCAAACGCATTCCGAACGTACTATTGATATACGTTTGAAGTTCACCGACGGAGCGCAACTTCCGTGCCTCGGCACGCATTTGTTCGATTTGTTCCGGTGTAAAGTTCGGTTGGGTCATGATGTGAAAGATTTGAACGCCTTCATCGTAAAATTTCCGGGAAAACATTCAAGCGTTAACCCGTACCGCGTTGAAACGGCATATTACAGATGTCGATGGAACGGATAAAAGGAGATTCGAAATACCGACAACGGTTTTCTCTTTTAGGCGCAACGCCGCGAAGTACTTTTTGAAGTCGCAGTATTCAATTCTTCCGAACGAGCTTCTGTTGCAAAAATTGTAACGTTCGTTTGGTAGTCGGCTCCTGTTGCAGAACGGCTTCAACGGCTTTGCAGGCGTGAATAACGGTTCCGTGGTCGCGTCCGCCGAACGCCGCGCCGATTTCCTTCAGCGGTGCCGACGTCAAAACCCGGCACAAATACATGGCGACCTGCCGCGGGAACGCCACCGTCTGCGGACGTTTTTTACTCAGCAAATCCGCCGGCGAAACGTGGTAGAAGTCGCAGATTTGCTTCTGAATATCCTCAATGGTCACCTGTGCCGCAAGCTCTTCTTGAAAAATATCGCAGAGAATGTCTTCGATTTTATCGAGCGATACATCCGTTGTGTGAAGTAATTGCTGATAGCCGGCGATACGGTTCAGCGCGCCCTCCATTCGACGAACGTTGCGCGTGACGCGTTGTGCCAGAAATTCGATGGTCGGCGCATTGAGCGTCAAATGCATCGCCTGCGCCTTTTTGGTCAAAATCGCCACGCGTGTTTCGAAATCAGGCGCCTGAACGTCGCACACCAAGCCCCACTGAAAGCGCGATACGAGGCGACTTTCCAGGCTTGCGATTTCCGAAGCGGGGCGATCGCTGCACAATACGATCTGTTTTTGCGCTTCAAAAAGTTCGTTGAAGGTGTGAAAAAACTCCTCCTGTATCCGCTCCTTGTGCGCCAGAAAATGAACGTCATCAATCAGTAATACATCGGCTTTGCGGTATTTACGGCGGAATTGCGTCAAGCGGTTGTCTTGGATGGCCTGAATAAATTCGTTGGTGAAACGCTCTGTCGGAATGTAGATGACCTTCGCGTTCGGCTGATGTTGCCGCACGAAATGCCCGATCGCCTGCGTCAGGTGCGTCTTCCCAAGCCCCGTATTGCCGTAAATAAACAGCGGATTGTAAGCTTTCCCGGGCGCGTTCGCCACCGCCACCGCCGCCGCATGCGCCAACTGATTGCCGGCTCCCACCACAAAGGTATCGAAGGTATATTGCGACAATAAACCGTCTTTGGCCGGCGCGTGTATTTCGGTTGTCGACGGTATCGGGAGAGGCGCTTCTTTTACCGCTTCCTGTGCCGCCTCATCCGTCGGAAGGGCTTTAATGTCGAGACGGATCGGGTGTCCCAGGATGTCGGAAACCTTCCGCTGCAACAAATCCCCGTAGTTATTCCTGAGCCACACGGCGGCAAAATCGCTGTTGGCAATCAACGTCCATTGATTGTTTGCGGGTTCCTCCTCCGCCTGCAACGGCTGAAACCACGTTGTATAGAGATCCTGCGAAAACAGTTTCCGCAAATCCTTTTTCAACGTGTCCAACACTGCATCCATGGAGGGAAATTCAGAAGTTATTCACAGTAAATTCCATGAAGGAAACTTGTCGAACGGAGCGTCGGTGCACTTGTTTCGCACTGTTTGCCCAAAAGGTAAAATTTTTCTAAAAATTCCAGCAAAACCGCATCCGCAAGCGTTTTTCTTGGAAAAGACTGCGATGGCGACGCGACCCGTGAGACCCTGCACTCCATCATAAAACCGCAGCAAGGGGATAAGTGACAAGAAAAACTTATTTACAAGTTATTCACATGGTGAAGAAGATAAGGAAGGAAGAGGATTTTGGAGGGAATTTTTTTGGTGAGCGACAAAACTGAAGAAAATTACACGATCCAAAATACCTCCGCCAATCGATTGAAGCGCAGATATATTATATCGGATTGCTTTATCTGCCGAAAGCTTACTCCTACATCCACTCTTCCGCTTTTCGCTTGGAAACTTCCCAGGGAAACGATTTCGGATGCACCCCATGATGACAATAACGGCAAAACGGGATCGGTTTATTCAGAAAACTTTGCAATTCCTTCCCGCTGTATTTGTAAATATCCCAACCTTCAGGAACTTCATGATTGGCATGAAAATACTCGTTCGCGCGAAACACGTAACACGCGGGGCAGGTGTAGAGTTTTCCGCGGTACAAATTAACGCAACCTTTGGACATGCATCCCTTAAATGCCTGCTTAGGATCTTCTGTTCCGTTGGGAGAAAAAGGAGAAAAACTGTGAAAACATTCGATATCCTCATTGGACATCTCGCCGAATTCCAAAAGTGCACGATGTTTTTTGAGGTGTTTGTAAATCTCCGCAAACTTATCTCTCAACGGCGGATATTTACTCCAATGAATGCGAATATGATATTGACGCAACGTTTCCCAAAAATCATTCGGCATTTTCAGCAACAATAAACCGTTGGTCACGATAAAAATCCTTGAATGCGGATACGCTTCGCGCGTGACACGCATAAAATCATTCACCTGCGGGTGCAACAACGGCTCGCCGCCCATAAGACGAATGGTGCGGATTGCCAGTTTCTTTGAAAGCGTCCGTATATCCCTCGTATATTGCTCCAAATCCGTGAACGTCGGTTCGGTCACCAGCGGACAAAAGTGAGAACAACTTTTACAGTTTAAATTGCAATGATCGCACAGATGGGTCTCCAGATACGGGATCCAGAGTTTGCCAAGATTCTGAAGGTAAAACCATACAACAAACGAACGATATTGCAAACTGCCAAGCACTCTGTCCAAAAATTTGTATAAATTCATATAGTGTACCCGTCTTAACTGAAGCAAAATATGGCGTTTCGTTACAACTTTTTTCATTTAAAATCCTTGAATAATGTATTTCATCGGACAGAAAACGAGAAATTTGTCTAAACACCGACGCTTCACCGCTTTGTCAGAAAAGGAAGTGCCAAAATCAGCAGAAACTGGCAAATCTCTCTGCCCCCTTTAATTCCTCCCCGGGTTTTCCGGTATGTACGGAACGTTCGGTGCAAACGGATAAAATTGCAACATGAGCGTTTCCCAAAGGCGCGGTCGGTCGGAGGCAAAAACGGGTTTGAACGGGTAGGGTGTCGGTAACCAACGTTTGTTTTTCATTTCGTCGATGAGTTGATCGTCCTCCCACGTGACGTACCCGCGGTAAGCTTTAAAGGACATCTTCGGGTGTTCGTCGATGCATTGCGACAGTCTGTGCATATCCAAATCGAACTGCCAATGGAGGCGATGCCGATCCGCATCGAGTTCCATTCCCGTCACGATAAGACGATTCGGTTGCACGGGACCGCCGCAATAAACGGGGATATTGTCCGACGCTGCATGCGGAGAATTTTCGAAATCGCTCAGCATCAGATGTAACGGTCGGTTGATGATGAGTCCCGTTGCGCACGTGCCGCGACGATGGATAAGTACCGCGACGGTGCGCTCGAACGGACTGCCTTTTTCGGCATTTGCGATCAAAACCATGCCGACCGGCGGTACGGGTAATTCTTCCATCTTATTGGAAACGTTCCAACGGTACACCCGCTTCGGCAAACAGCTCCGTTACCAGTGCGTCGTTGTGATAATCTTCGTGAAAATAAACCGCCCGAATGCCTGCCGCCAACAGCAATTTCGCGCAATGAATGCAGGGGAAATGCGTTACGTAGGCGGTTGCGTTTTGCACCGAAACTCCGCGCCGTGCCGCATCGGTGATGGCGTTTTGTTCCGCATGTACCGTCAGCTGTTCGTGGTTGTCGCGTACCACGGATCGGTGCGGCAGTTTCGCCAAAAAGCCGTTGTACCCGGTGGCGATGATGCGTTGTTCTTCCGAGACCAATACGCAACCGACGTGCAACCGTTGGCAGGTCGAGCGTGCCGAAAGCAACCATGCAACGGACATAAAATACAGTTGCCAGGAAGGGCGTTGCGGCAACCCGCGTACCCATACTTTTAACGCTTCCAAATCGGCAACTTCTTCCGACATTCGATCTTTCACTTTCCTTGAAAATTTTATAACATCCGAAGTGTGGCAACAAGCCTTTCTTTGCCCTACCGCCTGACGACCGGAACGTTTCGCCAAATTTTCACGTTCGGGTATCGACAAAAATGTTTCGGGTTGGGAAACGTTCCCAAAAGCGGCGGTTGTATCCTGGCGGGTAATCACGTCAGTTATCTCGATCCGCCGTGTTTCGCTTCCTTCTGCCCGCGCCAACCGGTCTGGTCGTTTGCGCGCAGAACACTCTTCAAACCCGGCATCGGTTGGTGGTTCCGCCGCCTTTACATGATCGGGGTCGATCGGGACAAAGGTAGCGATTTGCCGGCGTTTCGGTGGGTGTTGCACCTCTTGAAGGACGGGCAGGTTGTGCAAATGTTCCCCGAGGGCACGCGGTCGCCGAACGGCGTGTTGCAACGCGGCAAAAAAGGCATCGGCTGGTTCATTTTAAAGGCAAACGTCCCAGTGGTGCCGATGCGCATTTTCGGCACCTTCGAAGCTTGGCCGAAAGGCAAGTTTTTTCCTTCCTTCAAGCCGCAACTGACGTTGGTGTTCGGGAAGCCGTTGTCGCCGGACGTTTTTGTGGATTGCAAAAACGAAGCGGATCCGTTTCAGGCGGCGAGCGACCGCGTCATGCAGGCAATCGCCAATTTGTACCCGCCGTCGGAGGAAGACGTTTCAAAGGACGAACAAAGGAAGTAATCGTTTTTTTATTAACCGACATGTTGCACGACGCTTCGCTGTTGATTGTCGATGACGAAAAGAATACGCGCGACGGGTTGGCGTTGGCGTTTTCACAAAAGTTTGAGGTTTTTACCGCCGAAAATCCCGAAGAGGCTCTGCGGTTGATGGATGATAAAGCGTTATCTTTTGATGTTATCCTGACGGATTTGCGCATGGGACGCGACAGCGGTCTGACCGTCGTGCAACGGGCATTGCGGCTTCCGAACAAGCCGGCATGTATTTTGATGACCGCCTACGGAACTGTCGAAACCGCCGTGGAAGCCATGAAACAGGGTGCGTACGATTTTGTTGCGAAGCCTGTTTCGCTGGAAAAACTGGAATGTCTGGTGGCGCGCGCGATGGCGGATCGACAGTCGGCAAAAGTTGTCGAAAACGCCGCAACACCGTTCGCGATGCTCGGAACCTCGCCGGCGTTTCGGGAACTGATGCAAAAAATTCAACGCGTCGTACCCGCAAAAACAACGGTTCTCATCACGGGCGAAACGGGTACCGGCAAGGAATTGGCGGCGCATCAACTGCACGCGCTCAGTTTGCGTGCAAATCAAGTTTTTGTTCCCGTTCACTGCGCCGCTTTGCCGTCGCACCTGCTCGAATCGGAACTGTTCGGACACGAACGCGGTGCCTTTACGGGCGCATTACAACGACACATTGGTTGGTTTGAAAGTGCAAACAAGGGTACTTTGTTTTTGGACGAAATCGGCGAAATTCCGCTTAACGTTCAAGTTAAATTGTTGCGTTTTTTGGAAACCAAATCCGTCGAACGCCTCGGAAGTACGCAATCGATTCCGCTGGACGTGCGTCTTGTGTGTGCCACCAACCGTAATTTGCCGAATGAAATTAAGGCGGGTCGTTTTCGGGAGGATCTTTATTATCGCCTGAATGTCGTCGAGCTGTATCTTCCGCCGTTGCGCGAACGCACCGAAGATATTGAGGTGCTGTTGCGGCATTATTTAAATTTTTTTGCCAAAGAAAACCACCTTCCGACGCCGAAGATTTCCGACGACGTACTTTCGATTTTGCAACGCTACCTGTGGCCGGGAAACATTCGGGAATTACGAAATTTTGCGGAAAATACCGTTATCATGCATTCGGGGCATACGTTGGAAGCGGGCGATTTGGATCCGAAATTTACCGCCGCCGTTTCGATGTCTCCCGTCGCCGCGGCAACGACCGCTTCCGCCGTCGTTACCCGTGATGTTCCGACCCTGACAACCTTTTCTCCGGGAAACGAAAAAGCACAGCTTACGGCGGCACTTGCCAAAACCCGCGGCAACCGCTCCGAGGCGGCGCGTTTGCTCAATATGCCGCGACGCACCTTCTACCGAAAACTCGAAAAGTTTGGGTTATTGTAAAAACAAGCACTGTTCGGGTTTTTGGGAAAGTCGGTATTATATGACTACATTGGCGATTGGAGCGGCGGAAATGCGACGGTTATCCGTTGATATACGCCGTTCTCGCACTTTCCGCCATCCGAAAATCACAGGTCTTCCCATGTGCAAAGATCTTTCCACTTCGTACCCATTTGCTTACAAGCCTCAATCGGATCTGTCTTGAAAGTCGGAAGCAATTTTCCTCTTAAGAAATACCGTTCGAAGCGCCATTTTTGATAATTTTTCCAATCTTCAAAACTAAAGCATGCAGTTTTACCCTCTTTTTCCTCCGTAGTAATATACGCTGCTTCATTGTCATCCCAATCTTTTATGCTTTCAAGGAACGCTTCTACCCTTTCGCTTTTTGTAATGTCCAAATTAGGCATATATTCATCCGACTTGAACAACGCTTTTAAGTTGCCGAACATTGTTTTGAGTGAATCTTTGTTCGGAATATCCGCGACTTTATTCAGGCATTGATTCTACGTTCCTTGAACGTTAAGGTTTTCAAGTACCCGACCGTAGGTTATGTTCAGGCTCTTTTGCCAGTTATCGAAGTTATTCTTTGAAAACGTTGAAAAATCAACACGAACGCTTCCGTCCCAATGCAGGAAGAAAAGAATGAGGGACTTGTAATATTTCGGATCGAAATCTTTCAATTTTCCCGCAAATTCCGACCACGACTTCATGGAGCCATCATCCGCGGCTCCGTAGACGAGATCGAACAGATTCTTTTTGTTGTGACCAAACCGAACATCATCTGCTGTTTTCAATTTTCCGCTATCCGAAATCACCAACGGCAGATGCTTAAAGTCTTTAACTTGTAAAGATTGTACGGCCGCTTCCAGAGTATCGTTTGCATTTGCATGGTGTACCAATGCCTTGCGCAGATTTTCCATAAAAACATCCGCGATACCGAATACTTTATAAAAAAGATCCGGTTCATACCGAACCTTAAAGGTACCGTCACTCGGACAGACGAGCACTATGTCGTTGCTCAACCGCCGAACCCCCGGACGAGCGATAATTTCTTTACTTTCCGATTCCAAGCATTCTCCGCACAGCAAAACGGGGAGACCGGCGAAATATTTGAAATCGCATGCGGCACCCTTCGGAGTAACCTCCGAAAAATCAATGATCGAAATGTTTTTCCCGTTTTGCGAAGCATGCTTCACGGCGAGGGCAAGCATTTTTAAACCATCATTTTCCTTTTCGATCCAATATTTCACATCTTCATCGTCCTTGATCGTCAGAGTTCCGTTTGTTTCGGATAAGTGCGGGAAGACATAAAACCACTTTTCCTCCCCGTTGAATTCAAGCACTCTTCCATTCAACTCTCCAAGCTTGGCCTCGTCTTCTTTGGAAAGGACATTACTACAGTATTGCCAAAGCGGATAGCGCAACAAAACATCGAGCTTAATCTTTGACGCTGCTGCATGGTCATAACCCCGTCGTGCCAACAAATGGTATTCAGATCGATGTAAGCATCTCTCGGATCTTTCCCCGCCTCAAGGAGATCCGTTTTTGCCTTATCCAAAAATGCTTTCAAATCCATTCGGGCAAACAGTGTCTTTGTCTCGTCATCGGGCTTCTCAAGCAGTTCCAAGGTCAGCTTCTTTTCAGGTTGCTCTTGATCCTCTTCCTCCTCCTCTTCTTTCTTCTTCGGGACTTCTTCCTTCGTTGTTGTTTTCTTCTCCCTGTTGATCTTGTTCGTTGTTTTCTTCTTCGCCCTGTTCTTCGAGCTGCTCATCAAAGACATACAAGCAGTCTGCTCTTGCGCATCCTCACCTTCACCTGTGGTGGTATACGTTCTTTTCTGACACACCAAACCGGTGAACTCCTCTTTGCGGTTCATGTCGTATATCCATACACCCGTGCCGTCCAAATTTCGAATATTCTATTCTGAGAAATACACAACGTCTTCGCCTTCCGTAAGCAGATTAACATAAAATAAGTCGATTTCTTCGATTGGAGATTGAGCATTGTAGACGTTGTAGTCAGATACCGCTTGTACCAAATCCGACGCATTGAGCAATCCGGTGCGGAGATACGATGCCCACGGATCGTCTCTACGCGGCATAAATGTTTTGCCTTGGTTTTCACTCGGTTGCGGTATCAATCCCAGTTTCGATATGAGCGTTTCACGGAAAAACTTACACAGTTCTCCGGCACGGTTGTCTGCCTCTTGTTTAGTTTTCTCAACCGTCTCATCATCCGTTGCGCCAAACGGATATTTGATTTTCTCAAACGCAATCGATGCCGGTTTTTCTTCCGTGAAAAACAAATGAACAACCATCCGATGCTTTACTGCAACGTCATCGTTGTATTCGCATACAAACCAGGCATTGGCTGCATCGCCCTTGCCATCTATTTCAAACTGCAGGCAATTCGAGGTTCCATCACCATCCCTGTTCACCGCTACCCCGTTGTTTTTGGTCACGGTAATATTTTGGGCGCAAAGAACCCATGACGTCCATTGCTTTACCTCTTTTGGAACCCAGGTTCCGAATTCCAAAAATATGGGACAACCCGTTTTTAGACCTCCTTCCCCGAGATAACAAACGGCATCCAAAATCGTATTATCTATTCCGTCGGAAAGATCAAACTTATCAAGTACCGCTTTCGGGCACACCCTGTTCGGAAATGGTGACACGCGCATAAAATGTACACCAGTCAACGGAACCAGATCGTTCGCATCAGACTCATTCTTCCGATAGAGCGACGGTAAGCTATCTTGGGCATTATGCAAATCGGGCAACACGAATGCCGCCTTGAAAAAAACCGTTCCGTCCGAATTGTCATACAAGGACAGACCGCGTTCATCCAGTATCTCCAACAGCGCATCGATATCCTCACGGAGATTGCACAACGTGACGGTATGCCCCGCATGTTCGTTGAAAAATTCCGCATTCAACAGCTCTGACACATGCTCTAAAAAGAATTTCGACTTAGACTTGTCCAAAACAATGTCGCCTTTCTGCATCTTCAGAAATAAAGACAAAGATTTTAACGCCTCTTCCTCTTTTTTCTCCTGCTCTTCTTCTTCATTCCCGTCGTTATTTGCGTTCATGTCTTCGTGTGCTCCTCCGTTGTCCGCATCATCGCGTTTTGGCGAACCTGACCGAGAAAGCATTTCGCGGTTGTTCATCTTTACGTCGAAAGAATTTTTTCTCTCTCGCTTGAGTTTTTCCGTTTCGTCAAGGTTCCCTCCCGGTATTTCGGGTTTTTTTGGGAAATCGACGGAATTTCTTCTTTTTGCCGCCGAAACGGTCAGATATGCGTCGGGTTCACCTGCGTTGCGAAGTTCCACCTTCAGACCTGCTTTTTTCAGCTCGTCCGCGCGTTTTGTGTCTTTCAAACGGAACGTTACATCGGGAGTGCTCTTTATTTCCTTTGCCGAAAACACGATGCAATCAGTGGTTTTGTTGTTATCATCTTTTGAAAACGCTTCCGTCTCCAAATCCTCGGTAACGACGTAAGAAATTTTATTTTTCGGGAAAGCGCTATTGTATGCCCGTATTTTTTGTATCAAATCGGAACCCTTAATGCGCCCTTCGGCAATATACGTCTTTATTTCATCCGAAACTTCGAGTGCTCCGTACTTGTCGGTCATCACGGCGAGCCGTCTTTGGCACGCCTCCTTCGGGGTTTCAAAGCGGTATCTCGTGGAGATAGGATCGGAGTCAATTGGTATCAGACTTCTTTTGTCATCTGACAGATCCTGATTGACATTATCGGCAAAAAACGGAAGACACATGCAAAGATCACTGATTTCGATTGTAAGGTTTAATCCTTTCGGATTTTGGTCTTCCGCGATTTTTTTCAGGCTCTCCGTCAACTTACCCCCAACGGCATCGTCAGCATATGCCGACATATCCAACCGCAACGGTTGATCCGACGGTCGGTTCAGCACCCATTCCAGCAATTTCTCCGGATCGCAGACAGTTGCAAAAGTCTTGGGTATCGTTGCGGATGCGTGCGTTCCGAAATACGTTTTTACTTCATTTTCGTCGATGGTTGCCTTTTTGAAAGTGACCGTATTGCTTTTTACGGAAACACGAACCTCCTGCAGAGCCGCTTCGGCGTTGACGTCCTTCTCGAAATCTTTCGGCAACGGGTTGTCGAACGAAAGCGTCAGCCGTAAGGTATTGTCGTCTCTGCAAGCATCATTGGAGAGAGCCTCCGTCAGCGTCTTTGCATCGCGGTAATGCATTTCGATCTTGGTTGTGCATCCCGAATTTTCCCCGAGGAATCCAATTATTGCTTCGAATACCTTTTTTTCACCGAGCACGTCCGTGACCTCTTTCGGGATGACGATTTCGGCGGTTAACCGATCTCCGTCGGCATTCTTCGTTTCGGCTTTCGGTTGTTCGAATGCCGCCATAACTTTAAGTTGCGCCGAAAGTTCCCTCTGCTTCTCGGACATTGTTCCGTCGTCCTGCAGGACAAAGACGCACGCAAACGTTCTGCCGTCCATGGCGATTGACGTCGTCACGGAGAAACGTTTTTTATCCTTTTCGGCTTCTTCCGCGCTTTTTTCGTCGGTAATAAA
>JAEEGL011589292.1_pt1 | contig 15509 bp, 13 predicted proteins | sample 9134231 | NCBI WGS metagenome assembly JAEEGL01 (sample SAMN16246548, study PRJNA631951) | gut metagenome | biome: gut microbiome; feature: rumen; material: fiber-attached | host: Bos | place: Iran: Karaj | collected 2018-10
AGTACTAATTCTAACTTCACCAATGCAGTAACCTCTTCCTGGATTACAACAAGTTTCATCACTTACTCCGTTACTCATTTTAGCTGTTTCAGAACAAAATGATGCTTGTCCTCCAGTTGCATTATGGTAACCAATTTCATCCATATAATTATGAATTTTATTAGTACATTCGCTTACTTGGTTAGGATCACAATCACCTTCATATTGCTCTACCAAATCAATTATTCTATTTTTTACTTTAAAGGCTTTTACATAGCTTACATTAAATGCCATATATCCTGAAATAAGAACCATAAAGATAGCTATTAAAGCTACGTTTACTGCTCCACCTACTGCTTCATTCATCTATATAGCCTCCTTAGCATCCACCTGATGGACAGTTACTTTGTCCATCACCTGATGTATTAATATTATTCCAAATGTTAGCAATACTATCTTTGATACGTGGATATAAAAATGCAGTAAAGAATGCAATTATTAATCCTATTGCAACTAATGTAATTACTGTTAAATTTAATTCTCCTGTTGCTGCTTTCAATGTCTTCACCTCCTTAGTATTATTATTTTAATTATATCAAATCTATCTTTTTTATACAATTCTTAAAAGCTAAACATCATCATCATTGTCACTAAGATTAACAACATAACTACTACTCCAGTAACAACTAACATGATCATTGTTTGACTTTCCATATGATCTAATCTTTCTTTATATTTTGTTTCTCTAGCTTTATTTTGTAAAGCAGAAATTGATCTTGAGAACATCATTAAACGTTCTTGTTTTTTCTCTTGTCCACCTATACCTAATCTGTAAAGTAATCTCATCATTCTCATAGAATCTCTAACTGGATATGTATTAGCAAATTCCATATATGGATCTACTGAAGAATCTCCAGCATTAATTCTATCTATCATTCTTCTTAGTCCTGGTTTAAATATTTCAGGAGCATCTTCAATAGATTTTCCTAAAGCTACCGGAACTGTATAGTGTTGAATTAAGATTTCTAAACTCTTTAAGTAATAAGGTAACATGATATCTATTTCATGTAAGTGTCTTTTATAATAACTTCTTAAATTGAAATATTGAGTTTTAAAAGTTAACACTGCAAATATTGCAGCAAAGACAATATTTAGTATTAAGTTATGTCCACCAGTGACAGATCCACCTAATGATAAAACTAATACTATAAAGAATACTGAAATTGCTTGTGTACATCTTTTCATATATATTTGATCAACATCTATTTCATCACCATATTTAGCATATAGTAAGAAAACATAATCCTCTTCTTTAAAGACTTCTAAATACTTTTCATTATCAGCAATTAATTTTTCTTTATCTATAGTATTGTTATAGAAAAAGATATATAAAAGAATTGCTCCTACTATTAATATCTCCATCTACTCAGCACCTACATTCTCATTATAGTATTTCTCACCTTTAAGAAGGAAATATGTATTAATTATTAATACTCCATGTAGTAAAGCTCGTATAAAGAAGAGTGATAATAAATTGTAATATGTTTCTCTACCTACCAGGTATTGTACTAGCATAACCAGCAAGTATAACATAATACCAAATTGTAAAAAGTTTCTATGAAAAGATGCTCTATCTATTCTATCTCGATATACACTTTCAATTAACATATCTATATCCATTTGCATATTATCTAAAGAATCTGCTGAGTTTCTAGCACCTTCTTTAGTAATTTGTAAGAATAATTGATGCATATTCTTAACTATATAATATGGATAAAGATTAGACATGTATTCTAAAGCTTCATCTATAGTACCATTATCATATGATAAATCTATCATATGTTGTACATCAGTCTTAATTGGATCTTCTAATAATCCAGAGTTTAATACACCTTCTAATGATTTAACAAAAGATTGAGTAGTAGCAAATTCCATAATTACGTTTGATGTATATACTTGTACTTGCTCAAATATAAACTCTGAATATAGTCTTTTTGATCTCAAATAAGATAAATAAGGAACTATAAAAGAGGAAATAATTACGTATATTAAACTAATTGTTAAATTATAAAAATACAAGAAAGTAACAACAGCAGTAAATCCACCAATAGCAGCTAATTGAATAGTATATTGACGAATAGTATACTCTTGTCCTAATTCTTTAACTTTTTCTCTTACTGTTCTATAGGAATATGGAGATATCTTATCGATAATTCCGGCTACTCCATCAGAGAAAAACCTACTAACATTTTGTCCTTGATATACTCTATATAGATATATACCAACAACTACTACTATAATTAGTATAAGTTCTTCAAAATACATAAAATTACCCCTTTCTTATTAGTTTAATTTTTCTAATTGAATTCCAGTTGGTTGAATAGGTTGAGCTTCAACCTGTGGTGTTTCAACAACTGGGGGAACATGAAGATCAGTTGCAGGTTGTGAAGCAGGTGTTGCTTCAATTGAAGGCGCTGTAGATACTGCTGGTGCTTCAACAGGTGTTGCAGCTATAGCTGGTGCAGTCTCTTGTACTGGTGTTTCAGATAATGATGGAATACCATCTAGTGCTGGTGCACTTTCTGAAACTGGTGCTTGCTCTGCAGGAGTTTCTGATTGAGGAACACTTTCAGCAGCAGGTGCAGCTACATCTTTAACTTGTTCTTCAGTTTTTTCTGGTTCACTATTATCGTGATATTCTTCAAAAGTATTTTCTTTATAAGGCATTTCTTCTGGAAGATGAGCAATTATTTCAGCAATATCAATATTCTGATTTTCAATATACTCTATTAAATGAGCACTTGGTTTGATCATTATTCCATTATCATCAGCAGTTTTTCTATAGATAGTTCTAGATTGAGGAACATTATTGTCATCAACATAGAACTCAGTAACTTCATCAACCTCACGGTGGAATTTACCATATTTCTTACTATAGTATGCCTTGATATGAACACCTAATTGAATATAACGATAAATAGTATTTAAGAATTGCCCTACTTCTAAATCTGTTTCCATCAATGAATATAAACGATAAGGGATAGAAGCAGCTTTATCAGCATGGATTGTAGATAAGATATTGTGTCCAGAAGATATTGAGTTTCTTACGGCAGAAACAGCTTCTGCAGAACGTACCTCTGAAAGTAATATCCACTTCGGATTCTGACGCATACAAGTAACTAACACGTCAGTGTAAGAAGCAACATTATTTGTTTTCATTGATACAATATCTCTTTGTGGAAATATCTTATCTAAGTGCAATTCCAATGTATCTTCAATTGTTATTATTTTTTCTTTTGGTTCTGTATGAGAAGCTAAATATTTTACAAACTCAGTTTTACCTGAACCAGTTTCTCCAGCAACCATAATGTTGCAATGACCTAAAACACATTTTATTAAGAAATCATGGATATCATTTGTAAAATAATCTTCTTGAAGAAGTTTTTCTTTCTTCAAACGAATTTTAGCAGGAGTTTTACGAATAACCAGTGCGATACCATTAGTGGCAATTGAAGAATGCACAAAGTTAAGACGTAACTCAGCAGATTCAGCATCTAAAAAAGGTTTAGCATTGTTAAATGTTGTACCCATAACATTTGAGCATTGGAATGCTAAACGCTCTACAAATTCAGGAGTTGCCCCCTCTATTTGTACATGCATTGAACCTTGTTGCAATGAACGAACCCATATTTGACCGCCATTACAATATGAAATATCGGTAATGTCGTCATTTTCTAATAATGGCTTAAAAGGCCCAAAGTCTAATTTGTCAAATATGCTTTCAGTCATTATGTTCACTTCCCTTTTTTATCTTTTGTTCTTTTAATCTATATTTATTCCACCAGCAGCTTTGTCAACAAAAGCTTTAAGTTTTGGTGTAGAAATATTAATCTTTTCTGGAGTTTCATTTCTAGAATTGTTTGTTGGAACTATTATCAATTGAGATTGATAACTAGATTTTAAATACTCTGCTGCTTTTAATAAGTTGAAGTAATCTTGTGGTACTGCGAAGATCATCATTGATGGTGCATTTTCTTCTTCAGTATTAGAGAATACTGATTTACCATTTTGATCTTTTACAGCTAAAACTTTAATGTTTTCAACAAGTTTACCTACATACATTTCTCCATTAGAAGCTTTACTCGATTTAGCTATTTTTAAATATAAATCAATGTAATTTCCTGGAACAACAGAGTTACCATATGTAGAATTCATATCAACAGCCATATTATATAAAACATATCCTTGTTCATAATCTAATATATCTCCTGCTGGTAAGTTTTCTTTAGTAACAACAGTTCTAGTAAAGAATAAACTTCCTTTAGGTATTACAGTATCAATATTTGAGTAGTTATCTACTACATCGGCAGCTTTTCTAATTACTCCATCTGAAACCATTGATGGTGAAACTTTAATAGTTCCAACCATATCAGCAGTTATTTGAGTTGATGGACCAATATTCTTTATAGCATATGGTACTGTAACAGGGTTTGTCGCTTGATTTACACGAAAGTTATATGCAAAATATAGTACTGCAATTACGGCAATTAAACCAATTACAGTAACTGTATTTTTATTAGCCAACAATTTTTTTAAACCGTTCATTCTTTTTTCCCCTTTCTATTTTGATTTTACTTTTGCATTAACTATTAAGTTACCATTAGTTGAAGCTGTAATTGGAGCTCCAATGAAACTATCTGGGTTCTTATATTGGTATGCTAGAGACGGATTGTAGCTCTTATTTGATTCAACTAATTGAGTAATTTTAGTTGATATAGTTGCTGCTTGTTTTTCGTCACCTTGTTTGATACTTAATATTGTTAATGAATCTACCTTAACACTTACTACTGGAGGTACTTCATTAATTCCATAAAATCCTATTTTATATTCTCTAGTATCAGTAACGTTATTAGCAAATCTTCTAATGAATGATTCCATGAATATTTCTTTATCTATTCTAGGAATACCATTAATTGCCATGAATTGTTCATCCAAGGCGTCCGTCATGGCCGCCTCGGATGTTTCTTTTACTAAATAGTAATCAACCTCTCCACCTGTGGAGTAATTTGATATAACAAATATTATTAACAGAGCTATAGAACCTAATAATACAATTCCAACTCCTAAAACGCTTTTGTTCATATATTATTTACCTCCTATAACTGTACAATATGCATTGTTACATTTTGATGAATTTGCACTAAACTTAGTGCTTGTTAAGTTTCTTAATAATGAACTTGTGTAATGTGATACACCGTGACCATCAGTTGTATATTTTGGTTCTGATATGAATGAATCATATCCTTTGCTCATTCTATAATCACGTCTAAGTTCTCTTAATGTTTTAACATCTAATGTAAATTCATATTCTTTATATTTTTCATTAAATGTATCTTTACCTTTCATGTAAGTTAGTAAGTCTGCTGGATTTTGATTATATCCACCACCAGCTTCTGTATATTTAACTAGTGTTGCTGGTTTTGTCCAGTTAAATCCAGTCTTTCTTGCTTCTTTTCTATATTGAACTCTAGATTGAGTAGTAGAATTCTCTAAGAATGGATCTGCTGTATCAACACTTCTTATGTCAGCTGGATCAGAATTTGGATCGCCTCCTCCTCCTCCATCACATGGAGGTGGACAATCAGGATCTGGACATGGATTTGGACATGGATCGAAAGTATTTGTTAAAGCATAGAAGCAATTAATACTAAATTTCCATTTGAATAATCCAAAGTTTGTAACTGAACCATTGATGTTATATCCATTGTATGATGTTTTAGTGATTTCGTCTGCTCCATTTGCTCCAGTATGGAATTCCCATTTACTTGGATCTAATGTTTCGCCTTTGATAACTTTAACATAGTATTTAGCCCATTTAGCATTTGTATCAGATAATTTATATGGTACACAAACTAATCCTCTAACAAGATCATTTTTTTCTGCATCGGCATTTCCATAGATTCTATCTTTACCTTTATGTGGTAACCATGTTCCTGGGAATGTCCATTCAGTTAAATACCATTTTTTAGCATCATGACTTGCATAACATCCACCATATCTTAATAATATTTCTGGGTTGTTATTTAGTGCTGGATCAGTATTCTTCTCGCTATGAATTTGTTCTTTTTCTTTTGTTAATGGGAAGTTAACTGTTGTTACTTTGGTTTCTCCTTGTTTCTTATATTTAAAGTTAATAGTATATGTTGCTGTTGACTGTGTACAAGATGAAGTTCCTACACATAATTTTTCAATTGAATCTTTATAGATATGTAAGTTATTATCATAATCTGCCTTCTTCATATCAGATACATTACAAATTGGTTTATCCTCAAATGTCTTAGTTTCTTTATTCCAAACATACATTCTTGGACATCTCTTCTTTACTTCTGTTTTTGTTGTTCCTGTACCTTTAAAGAAATTAGAAACATTGTAATCGAAGTAGTAGTATGAATTCTTTCCACAACCTTTCTTACGTACCCATTTACATTTACATGGACATTGGCTACCAGAGTATTGTGCTCTAATAAATCCATCACCTTTTTCACCACTAGCATATTTATTATTAATCCAGTGAGTCTTGTAATGTTGATAGTAATACCAAATTCCAAGATATCCAGTTAATGAGGCATGTTTTGTTGAACCTTTTGAATAAGCACCACCGTTATTAGTAATAATAACTTTTCCTTTGTTATGAGTTGGACACCATTTATATGAATTTCCATCTACATAATGTTGTCCTCTTATACAACGGATATTTGGATGGTCAACTTCTACTGTTTCACCATTAACTACTGTATTATAGTAAAATTTACTAACATCTGAATTCATCTTAGACCAAGCAATTTCATCAGCTGCTGCTATTAAATCACTTGGATTATAGTTAGCGCTTTGTGCTTTTGCACCACCCTTGTTTTTATAAACTTGGTTATAACATTTATTACTACATGCTTCTGTGAATTCTCCACCATCACAACTTTCAATACATGATTCAAATTCATCTGTAGGTCCTGCTTGATGTGTATGGTGACATATTGGTTCTAAAACACAGTTTGTATAACTTGAAGGTTTTTTAGGAGCCTTAGCATCTCCTGAAGGTACAGAAGTACAATTTACTATACTACTAACCTTAAATCTATATTCAAAGCACATTCCTGCATCCACTTGAATTGGTGGTCCATATTCCACTTTTACTATTTCTTCACAAGTCTTAGTACATGTAAATGTCATTTTTTCTGTTCTTGATACTGTTGACTTATTAGGAATAGTATGGAATGTATAATAGAAATGTTTTGTGATTTTATGAGTCCATGTTCCTTTATAATATGATGTATTACTACTATCATAATAATAATCAGTTAATTCACCAGTTAATGGATCTTGTAATTCTTGTCTATTATATTTTTCAATACCTTCTATATCTTCTTTAACTAATTTATAGTCACAAGCTAGTTTTATTAATCCTGCTTGTCCTTGGGCAGCTTCTATAGTATCTCCCTTAAATGTATATGCTTTCTTTTTATTAGCAGGTGCATTATTAAATTCTTTTTCATAATCTGTAAATAAATAAGGAGTCTTTTTATCTGCCTTATATAAATCTTTAGGAATTTCATAAGGTTTTCCTACCGCTGGTGTAACAACTACTGTTGAAGGAGGTGTGAATGTTGGATCATCCTCTTCTTTTTTAGGGTCTACAACAACTTCGTAATCTTCATCAACATAAGTTGAATCTTCAATCATACTTATTGTTCCTCCATCAGGACCTTCTTCAGTATAATTAGCTCCTCCATCTAATTCATATAATGGGGCTAGTTTGCTCATATCATACTCTATCCAAGCATCATTCTTTCCACAATTAACGCCATTATACTTATAACCACTTGCGATTCTGATTTTAATCTTGTAGTCATTATCAGCTTTCATTTGGTCATCAGTTTTCTTTGTTAAATTAATTGGATGTGCATTACTCTCAGTAGAGTTTTTATGACATATATAACTAGTTGGATTTACTCCTGCTCCTGATAAAACAAGTTTAATTTGTTTATTATCTCCCCAATCTAGGCCATTTTTTACTACGCTTTTAGGAGTACAACTAATTGCTAAGAGATTATTATCATCATAGAATAAGTTGATTAATAAGTCTCTTACTGCATTTCTACACTGTCTCATACTTGAATTAGTATGATCAGCATAGTCCACAACTCCAACATCTGTTGAAGGTTCAGCTATTTGTACTTTCTTCTCTTGTGCTGTTGTTTTAGTAGAGTTCTTTTGATTATTAGTTACAAAGAACACTCCAACGATAGCAACAATGATAAGTAATAACAAAAGAGCTTTTTGATTTCCTTTTTTCTTTTTATTAGACTTCATTCTTTCCATCACCTTTCAATATATTTTTTATTTTTTTATAATTATCTGTTTCTTTAACAGTATAATTCTTTATTTTTTCCCCTCTTCTTACCATTCTTGCATCAACAACAAATCCAGCTTCATCATAATCTTTTCCAAAGAATCTCGTGCAAGTTATTAATGATATTAGATTGTCATCTTTACTTAAATCTACATCATAATCATATAGACTATCTTTCTTAACTTCTTTAGCATATTTGATTATCTCATTTCTAGTATACGTCTTTTCGATATCAGTTTCAATCTTTTCATATGTTTTATACAGTCTAACTGCATATATTTTGTATAAATAGTTTTCTCCATCTATTGTATATTGAATATATTTATTATCTTTAGCAAAATCGAAATAAACAAATGCCATAAGTGGTTCAAATCTAGTAAATCTATTATCTTTAATTCGAGGATGGGCTGATAAATTTAATATATTATGTCCCATGATATTTGCTTTATTAAAAAGTGTTTCTTCACCTTCATAATTGTATAGAAAGTCATCTCTATCAACATCGTCTTTTCTCTCATCAAACTTTTCAGTGAATCCTACTATTGGAGTATCTATGGTTGTTCCTTGGACTCTAATCCATCCAATTGTTTTGACTTTTTCATCATCTTTTTTCTTTTCTTTTTCTACCTGACTCGTTCTATCTTCAATACTATAGAATGTATTTTTATTTGAAATAATAAATACTACAACACCTATTATTATAAGTAGAATTATTAGATAGATTATCGTATACGTCTGCTTTTTCTTTTTCTTCATATTTACTCCTTACTATATTATTCTACTGAATATGGAGAAGCTTCTGTACCATTTCCGTCTACAACAACAGTACCTTTCTTTAAGAATCCTACTGGTTTAACAGAATATTTTCTTACTCCATCATATCCTCTCTTAACAACACCACCTGATGTTGAAATGTAGAAGAAGTTATTATCTTCTTGAGAAGTATTTATAGTAATATATTCTCCTTCACAAATTGATATTGAATATAAATCATATAAACTTGGAGCAGATAATTTTACCTTATATGTTTTTGTATCTATTTCTTTTCCATATAAGACTGCCTCTTTATAAATTGGTACTTTTATTTGATGGCTTACTAACTTATCCGTTTGTAAATACATACTAGCTTTATTATTTATATAATATGCATATGTATTTTTCTTCTTTGGATTATATTCATATTGTTCATTACCTATATCATTATATTGTAAATCATCATCTACTGTTGTTATGGTATCATTTAGAACAATTTTTGTTGTACCATCATTTTGTGGTTCAATTATTCTCCAAGTATTACCACCTAATGTTATGAATTCTCCAGGTAATCTCTTGTTGATTAGTTCTCCTGCTTTTCCTGGTCTAACATCCTTTAGAATTACGAATGGATTATCAAATGATCCATTTCCTTTAGAGATAACTGTATCTCCTCTTAATGTAATAACTGGTCTTATTCCTCCATTATATGTATTAATTACCATTGATAATGGCTCATTTTCTTCTGGAGTTTCAACACCAACTAAATATGAATAATTATCATCATATTTATTTGATGTCCACATACTTTGACCATTCAATATATAACCATCATATCTTGATTTAATCTTATTAATATCAGCAATTGATGGAACGTATAGATTCTTTGGATCTGTGTAACTAGAACATTCTGTTGTATCTATACTCTTAGCTGATAATTTATCATTACAATATTTATTTTTAATAATTAATCTTTTTGATTTAGAAGAAAGTGTTTTGTAATAATTATCTAATTGTTTATCGATTGCTGCATAATTACTTACACCAACTACATCGTTAGAAATTATTTTTACATTATCTCCATCAATACCTAGTATTCTATATAATTGATTTGAGAAATAAATGTGATTATTCTCTGAGTCAGCAGGATAAAATCCTCTTGGATTAGTTCTCTTAGTAACAGAAAGAATTGTTTCTATTACATGGATAGTTCTAACCACTTCAGTTTTATTCTTTAATGAATCAAAAGCTGTATATGTAACTTTATATGTTCCAGTAGTTTTTGTATTAACATCGCCACTTATATTTACATCTTTTGTATTCATTTTTCCATCGTTTTTATCTATAACACTACTTACACCTGGTTCTTCATATTTTTCATGTTTTGTAAGTGTCATTTCTTGATCACCATTTAATTTAATTATAGGTCCTTCATGATCAACTTTTGATTCTAAAAATCCACAATCTAAATAAACATAATATTTATAATCTGCTCCATCTGTTTTTACTTTTACCCAACTATCTTTAATGTTGCATAATTTTGAAGAAAATGGAACAGTAAAATCTTCTTCAATAAACTGTTTAGATGAAAGTGTTGATAATGTAACTGTTGATACACGTTTACCTGTAGGTAGCTCTCTAGCATTTATTTGATAGTATCTTTCAGCACCTGCACGCATTTGTTTTTCATAAGATCTAAAAGTTAAATATGGTTTTACAAAAATAAAATAAACTATAGCAATCACAACTATTGCCGCTATAACATATGTAACTTTGGTTAAAGTTTTATCATATTTTCCCTTTTCCATAGTTTTCCCTTTTACCCTTTCACTTTATATGTATATTTGTTGTTCCTTATTGTATAAACTAATTCAATTGTATTAGCTTGTTCTATTTCAGCTGGAACTTCTACATATGCATATTGACCTAGATAGTTTGACTTAGTTGCATTTTCCATCTTCACAGCATGAGTTTTATTATTACTATCTATATAATTAATTGTACCATACTTAGTAGAAAAGTCAATTATATCTTTGCTTCCAAATTCTTCTGTCATAAATGAAATTACTACTATTTTTGAACCTTCCGGAGCTTTTAAATTATGTTTTTCTCTCTCGCACTCATCTGCTATACAATTTGATACTATATATGGTGCACTATCTTTAATTGAAAATCCATCTGGAGCAAGGTTTTCAAACTCTTTGCCACCAGGTAGTGGTACTTTAATTTCTTGTCCTAATTTTAAAGTGCCATTATCTTTAATTTTAGATATATCATTTACTTTAATCTTAATCTTTCTTAAGAATGAATTTCCATTTTCTTTTTCTTGATAGAAAAGAACAAATCTATCTTTATCTAGTTTTTTATTAACTTTATAGATTAAAAGTATATCCATTGATTTATGTTTACCTAATCTAGTTTGTTGTGTATAGGTACTTCCTAAGTCATCAAAGTATACAGAATGTTGATTACTTGAATCAGTATATTGTTCAATACCATTGTATAAATGGAAATAATCAGTTCTAACTTTAACTGGTTCAAAATAATTATTCGTAATGTTTAATTCTACTATGACAAAAGCAGATGAATTAGAAATAACTTTTCCACTTTTATCTTTATCAGTATAATAAACATTATTAATTTTCATTGTATAGACACTAGCTTTATAAACATCTTTTTGTGAATATGCTTTATTAACAATAAACGTTTTTTTATAGAAACTAAATCCTGCGATTAAAATAACTATCGCAATAGATACCATAACAAGGCGTTTATGTTCTTCTACAAAATAACCTAGATGTCTTTTTACTTTTCTAAATACTCTCTTTATAGATGCTTTATCTACATTGATATTAATTTCTAATTCCATTTGATCTTTTTCATCTAGTTCTAGATATTCTTGATCAGCTTGGAAATTAAATTTCTTTAAATCTAGTCCTAAACATCTCATCAAATAAATTAGTATTGATGGTATTTGAGCTATTGTTAATAAACTTAATAAGTCTTTATATAAACGTATTTGTGTTCTTTCTAGAATTCCATCATAACCAGTAAAATAAAGTATTAATAAGAAATACATTATCATTAATCCTAAATATGTAATTGTAGGTACTAAGTATAATTTCCATGGTTTTTCTTTATACTTTAATAATAAGACTGTGATAGTATTCAATATACAAATTACAAATAATATAACAAAGAGATATACTGGAATATACTTTGATATAGGATCATTCATACTATCGTATACACCATATGTTACAAACTCTTTAATAAAGCCTGTAATCATAGAATTTCTAAGCAACAAAAAAGTACCTATTACAAACAATATAATATGTATTAATTTAAAGTGTTTAATTAGAAATGCATATGGTTTTTTTATTATCATATCTAATACCCCTATCTTATTTCATTATACATTATTTTAACTATAAAAAAAAGCAATAAAAAAAATAGTTAACGTTTGTTAACTATTTATTTGTATAAAAATGTAACTTGACTGTAAATAGCATCGTTATTACTATATGTTTTTTGAATTAAGTCAGTTAATCCAACAGTTATTAATGTTCCTACTAATAGTAATAATAATGCGATTACAAATACTGATTTCACTTCATTTCTAATTATCTTTTCCATATTAACTTATTGCTGTTATTTCTATGTCATATGTTCCATTAGGTGAATCAACTGTAACAGTATCTCCTAGTTTATGATTTAGTAAAGCTGCTGCAATAGGACTCTCATTTGAAATTTTTCCTTCAAATGGATCAGCTTCTTGTGAACCTACTATTTTATATTCATCTTCGTCATCATCATCATCAACATATTTTACTTTAACAGTGTTTCCGATAGAAACTTTGTCAGTAGCTATATCTTTGATAATAGAAACGTTTTCTAACATTTTTTCTACTTCTTTAATTCTTGATTCTATTTGAGCTTGTTCATTACGGGCAGCATCATATTCAGAATTCTCTGATAAATCTCCGAATGATCTAGCTTCTTTAATTGCTTCAATGTTTGCTGGACGCTTAACATTGATTAAATTATCTAATTCGCTTTGTAATTCTTGTAACCCTTCTTCAGTTAAGTAAACTGTATTTTTATTTGGCATAATTTCACCTCTTTTTTGTATTTTTAAACTTAACATGCATAAATATAACACAACTATATTTTTTTCGCAAGAAGTTTTTATGAAAATATTAGAGGACATAGTCCTCTCATTCATATTGGACAATTATACCACAAAACCTATTATTTTGCAAGTTTTTTATTTATTTTTGATACCTCTTTATCAAACATAATATCTGTCATTCCAGCGATAAAATCTATTACTTTTCTTTCATTAGAAGTGTTATTTAAATATACTTCATGCTGATCTTGTAAAAATGTTTTATTGATAATTGAATTAGCGTTTCCTTCTTCAATATCTTTTAAATATTCTTTGTATAAAGCTTTCATTCCGTTCTCATAATATGCATATTTTTCTAATGTCATAGATTTCATATAAATATTCTTATTATTAAATTCTTTTAAGTCTAATAGAGCTTTATATACTTTATCACTCATTTTGATATATGGTTTATTTATACTTTCAGTAATAATATCTATTACTATCTTATTAATTATCTCTTTATTTGTTGTTCCTAAAACATCAGTAACATTTTTAGGTAAATCTTCTTTTTTTATCTTTTTTAATCTAATAGCATCTTCTATGTCTCTACCAACATAAGCAATAATATCAGATATTCTCACTACACAACCTTCTAAAGTCATCGCTGAATATTTTTTAGTAGTTAATAAGTTTTTATAGGCAGAATTATACATATCAAGAAATTCTTCTTTAGTTTTATCCATTGGTTTATAGATTGGTTCTAGTATTTCTCCATTATGACAAAAGATTCCATCTAATACTTGAATAGAAAGATTTAGACCTTCTCCATGATTTTCAATAAACATTAGATTTCTTACACTTTGAACATTATGGGCAAAGTACTCTCCTAGTTCTCTACGAGAGATTTTATTAAGCATAGCTTCCCCAGCATGACCAAGTGGTGTATGTCCAATATCATGACCTAGGGCAATTGCTTCTATTAAGTCTTCATTTAAGTTTAGACTTCTACCAATAGTACGAGCTATCTTACTAACAAACTGAACATGAATCATACGATGAGATACATGATCATTTCCTGGAAAAGCAAATACTTGAGTTTTATTTTGATATCTTAAAAAACTAAGTGAGTAGATAATGCGATCTATATCATGATAATAATTAGGTCTTATATCAATTCTATCTTCTTCTTTAAGACGAATAGCTGAATTAGATAATGTTGCGTATTTTGATAACTCTCTTTCCTTCTTTAAAAAATTAAGTTTTGCTTGATTTAACTCTTCCATTTTTAACACCCTTTCTTGTGATTTTAAATGTATATAATCCTACTATTGGAAGTATATAAATATAAGGAGCCATATATCTTAAAGCAGAAGACATAGGTGATCCTATCATTAGGATAATCCATATAATAAATAATGGAATACTAATAATAATTATTTCTTTTTTCTTTTTATAATAAGCATATAAATTCATGATTACAAGTAGTATAAAACATCCTGCTGGATTTAAATATTTATTAACTATAGAATATAATGAATTTAATTTATAATGTATTTCTTGAGGAATAACTGGATGATTATAAATAGATTCTCCATCTATATCATCCATAAATACAACTTCAAATATACTTTGATCTTTCACCATTTTATTTAAGGACCACATATGATAAGTATTTAACAAATAACTTTTTGTATATGATGAAATATTCTTTGGATATTTTCTTATCCATAAAAGAAGAAAATCTTTAGCATATTTATTAAAACTATTAGAATCAAAATTTTTATCAAATTTTATCAGATCAACTGTAAAAACATCATAATTTTTATCAATAGTTTCCTTAGGCTCTTTTATAATTTTAGATAACATTTGATAATCTTTTTTTGTTAAACTTTTTGGATGATATTTCACTAGATAACAAACTTGTTGGATAGGTGTTCCATAATATTCTCTTTTTAATTGTTGAGCATTAAGTACATGAGATAATATCACTGGAATAAGTGAAAACATAAATATTAAAATCAAAACAATAGTACATTCTTTTTTATATTTTTTTATTCCATAAACTATAAATATAATTAGTATAGATATTACTGAAATATATAATCCATTATTACGTATACAAGTTAATAAACAAGATACTGTTATTAATAAGAATAAAGTGTTTTTATCAGATAATAATTTTCCTTTAGATTCTACTATGTCAAATATAAAAGTAAAGAATAATAACATTAATAATGAAAATAGGCTATCTTTATTTAA
>JAEEGL014492547.1_pt1 | contig 15509 bp, 13 predicted proteins | sample 9134231 | NCBI WGS metagenome assembly JAEEGL01 (sample SAMN16246548, study PRJNA631951) | gut metagenome | biome: gut microbiome; feature: rumen; material: fiber-attached | host: Bos | place: Iran: Karaj | collected 2018-10
TAAGAGCGTTTCCGCAGCAGAATAAGCGCAAGATAAAACGGTTCCTGTAAAAAGGAGCCGTTTTTTAAATTATTATTCCGTTCCGGGACGATTCAGATATAATATATATTTATATCGAGGTCAACAGAATGAAAAAAGTATTTCCGAAAGACAGACCTGCGGACATAATGTCGTTCATAAGCGACAACACCCGCAGGCGCAAACTTAAAAAAAGCGAAGAGAACAGGGCGCTCCTCATGTCGGAGGAGACGCTCATGACCATGCTCGAGCATACCACGGGCGATGAAGTGACCGTCATAATAAGCTATCTGGGCGGCACATTAAGGATAAAGCTGATCGCAAAGGGCGATGCTTTCGATCCGCTCGAGGCCAACGCTTCCGATCCCATGCGTCTTGCTCTCATGCAGTCGTTCTCGGAGGACATTCATGCAAAGAACCAGAAGGGCTCCAACGTCGTTACCATAACGGCCTACAAGTCGCGCTACATGCTTTTGTACAAGCTTGTTGGCGCCGGGATCATAGGTCTGGCTCTGTCGTTCATTCTTAAGGCGGCGCTTCCGGCGCAGACATGTCAGTGGATAGCCTCGGAGATAATGGATTCCGGCCAGACGCTGTTCATGAACTGCCTCAACATGCTTATTCCGCCGCTGGTGTTCTTCTCCATCGCAAGTGCCATAGCAAGCTTCGGCAACCCTGCGCAGCTGGGGCGCATAGGCGGAAAGATCATGGGCATCTACATGATGACCACGCTTTGCGCTACGATCTTCGGATTCATTATGGTGGAGATATTCAAGCCTTACCGTCTTGGAACCATTGCTCTGAGCGGCACGGTGACCGCTGACGCAGGCGTGGACCTATCTTTTAAGGAGTCTTTCCTTAAGATCATACCGGAAAACTTTGTTAAGGCATTCCTGGACGGAGACACCATACAGATAATCTTCCTGGCGGTGTTCGTGGGGCTGGCAGTCACAGCTGTAGGCGCAAAAGCCAAAACTCTTCTGGACCTGATCAACGCCGGCAACGAAGTGTTCCTTAAGATGACCAACGCATTGGTAAGCTTTATGCCTCTGCTTATATTCTGCATAGTTTCCAAAGCCATACTCGGCGGCAGCATGGGCGGAAACAGCATGGGCAAGCCTATAATCGCAGGCGTGGGAGTATACCTGCTTACCATAGTGGTAATGATAGTGTTCTACCATCTGCTGCTGTGGATACTGGGCAAGCTTAAGCCGCTCGTGTTTACCAGAAAGTACCTGCCGTACATCCTGCAGGTGGTCGGGACCGGCTCCAGCAGCGCCGCCATCCCTCTGAACATGAAGATCTGCGACGATCTTGGCATAGACAGAAAGGTCTATTCGCTGTCCATTCCTCTGGGTGCTACGGTAAACATGGACGGAACTACGATATACATGTCCGTGTTCGGTCTGCTGCTTGCCAGGCTGTACGGAATGCCGGTAAACCTGCCGGTCTACATTACCATGACCTTTGCAATATTCATGCTGTCGGCCGGAGCTCCGCCGGTGGTGGGATCTTCCATAATCTGCCTTACGGCTCTGCTGCGGACACTCGGTCTTCCCGTTGAGGAAGCAGTCGCAATGGTCCTCGGTGTGGAAGTGATCGCAGGTCTTTTAAGGACAGCCAACAACGCGGTCTGCGACATGGTAGGATCGCTGATCGTAGCGAACCAGGAAGACATGCTGGACAGGGACAAGTATTATTTCAAAAGCTGATACCTGATCATTGATCGCAAAAAGAATTGCGGCGTGTACGCTGTAATCAAGGACACGCGTACACGCCGCTGTTTTTTTTGATTATACGGAAGCGGGTCAGTGCTCCGATTCCATCTCTATTACTTTTCTGAATTGTGTCTCGTAAAGTTCTCTGTAGACGCCGTTCTTAGCCAGAAGCTCGTCGTGCGTGCCTTGCTCTGCTATCACGCCGTCCTTTACTACAAGTATGCTGTCCGCTTTAAGGATGGTTGTGAGCCTGTGGGCTATTACTATGCTGGTGCGGCCTTCCATCATGTGCTCCAGAGCATCCTGTATGGAGCTTTCGGAGATGGAATCCAGGGCGGAAGTAGCCTCATCCAGGATAAGGATCTTGGGATCTTTAAGTATGACTCTGGCTATGGAAATGCGCTGTTTCTCGCCGCCTGACAGCTTAAGTCCGCGGTTTCCTACTATGGTCTCGTAGCCTTCAGGCTGCGACATTATGTAGTCGTGGATGTTGGCTATCTTGCAGGCTTCTTCCAGTTCCGCCTCCGTTGCGCTTTCCCTTGCGTAGAGCAGGTTCTCGCGTATGGTACCGTTGAACAGGTAGGTCTCCTGGGTAACGACGCCTATGCAGTCCCTAAGGTACTGCAGGTCGAAGTCCCGTACGTCCACGCCGCCTATCGTAACGCGGCCTTCGTCCACGTCGTAGAGTCTGGGCAGGAAATTCACCACAGTGGATTTGCCGGAGCCCGAAGGCCCTACCACGGCGTACATCTTGCCGCCCGGCACGGTAAAGTCGATGTCCTTGAGCAGCGGTTTTTCCGGTATGTAGGAGAACTTTACGTGTTCGTAGGAGATGTCCGCGTTCTGCACGTTCGGCTTCTTGCCGTTTTCGGGGGAAACGATGGTGGCTTCCTTGTCGAAGTAGTCGAATATCCTTGTGAACAGCGCCAGCGATCTTGTGAAATCGACGCCTATGTTGAGCAGCGATTCCACAGGTCTGTAGAGTCTGTTTACGAGCGCTACCGTGGCGGTAATGGTGCCTACAGTAAGCGCGGTGTCCATCTTGGTGATTATGAAGTATCCGCCGGCGAAGTAGATGAGCAGGGGACCGATCTGGGTGAACATGCCCATCACCACGCGGAACCAACTGCCGCTGCGGGTCTCCTTAAGCGATAGCTGGGTGACCTCCTCGTTTACCTTTACGAAACGGTCGTACTCTTCCTTTTCGCGTGTGAACAGCTTTACCAGCATGGAGCCGGAAACGCTTAGCGTCTCGTTGATCAGCTGGTTCATCTCGTCGTTCTTGGCCTGGCTCTCGGAGAGCAGTTTCCAGCGGGTGCGTCCTACGGATTTAGTAGGAATTACAAGCAGCGGAATTACGATGATTCCTATTATCGCAAGCTGCCAGCTCATGGAGAACAGCGCCACAAGGGTGGTTATCACCGTGGCGACGTTGCTTACTATGCTGGAGAGCGTGCCGGATATGACCGTGCTTACGCCGCTGATGTCCGTGTTCATGCGGGTGATTATGTCGCCCTGTTTTTCGGAAGTGAAGAACGAGTGCGGCATGTGCTGCAGATGGTCGTACATCTGGTTCTTCATGTCGAAGATTATGCGGCGCGATATCCAGGAGTTTATGTAGCTTTCGACCACGCCTATTATCTGCGACACGGCCAGAGTGCAGAAGGCCAGGATCAGCAGTTTTATGAGCAGCTGCATGTCCTTGCCCACCAGCGCCTGGTCCACTATGCGTCCGGTTATTATGGACGGGAAAAGCCCTACCACCGACGACAGCAGTATGGCTATGAAAACGAATATGAATTGCAGCCAATAGGGCTTAAGATAGCTGAGTATGCGTACTATCAGCTGCTTTGAGACCTTGGGCCTGTTCTGCTTCTCCTCTTCGGTGAGGAAGCCCCTGGGCCCCAGTCCGTGCGGTCCTGGCATGCGATGCCTTTCCGGGATAGACCCTGCGCAGAATTAAGAAAAGCAGCCGCAATGACTGCGGCTGCTTAGTCCGTTTTCTTAAGTATTAGTATTCTTTAACTACTTCGGAGTCTGCGTTTCTCTTGATGCTGTCGATTCCGTTGAGGCAGGAAGCCTTGGCCTTGTAGCTCTCGCCGGTAGCGATGATCTCGCCGTTGCGGGCCTTGAGTCTGAAGCGGAATTCGCCTGCCTTGTCCTTGTACACCTCGAACTTGGGGTTGGTCAGCTTCTCGAAGTTTTCTACGGTCTGGTCTTCCAGCTTGGCTTCCAGCGCGTTCTTGCGTACGCTCTCGATTCCGTTGAGGGCTGCGCCTTCGGTGGTGTAGATCTCGCTGGTGGCGATGACTTCGCCGTTGCCGGCCTTAAGATTGAAAACGAAGCCGCCGTTCTTGGCGTTCTTAACAACAAATTTGCCCATTGGTGTGCACATCCTTTCTATTAAGTTGCTCTTCTCTGCAAAAAGCAGGGACTGACAAATAATTATCTAATTGTATTATAGCCAAATGAACACAAACTGTAAACATTCAAAACGTGGTTTTTTGTGTTCGTTTCGTTCATTTTTTTGTGTTTTTCGCTACATGTGGTATTATGGACATGTATCGGAACCGATATGTGACTCTGCTGCGGAGGTGAGGAAACTGAAATACAAGGAATACAAGTTTTTCGCGAAGGACAGCACAGCGCTGTCTGCGCTTACGGAAGAACTTACGGCGATGGGTTACGAGGATCTTCTGATAAACGATCCTGCGGACGTGGACGAACTTCTGGAAGGCTCCTGGGCGTACACCGGAAGCGTCGCGGACAAGGAGCTTCTGGACTCTTTCAGAAACAGCGCCTACGCGGTCGTATATCTTCAGGAGGACGAGCAGCCGTCGGAAGAGTTGGCCGCGCTCGCGAAAAGATATGAATGCACAAGGACTCTGGTGGACGACGAGGACTGGCTCCACAAGTGGGAGGAGTACTATGTTCCGTTCCACATAACACATGACATAGTCGTAAAGCCCGTGTGGCGCGAATACGAAAGGCAGTCCGGAGAGCTTGTGATAGAGATAGACCCGGGACTTGCTTTCGGTACCGGAACCAGTCCCACGACTTATCTTGCCGCAAGGCTTCTGGAGAAACACATCAAGCCGGGCATGAACATAATAGACGCGGGCTGCGGAACGGGAATCCTTTCCGTTATCGCCGCCGGACTCGGCGCGCGATCGGTGCTCGGCCTGGACATAGACCCGGAGGCTGTTGCCGCGACGGAGAATAACGCTAAGATCAATGGCTGCGGAAACATAGACGCAGCAGTGGCGGACCTGCTGAAAGGCGTAGACCGGCGGGCGGATCTGGTGATAGGAAATCTTCTGGCGCCTCTCGTTATGGCGCTTTCGGAAGAGGTCGCGCAGCGCTCCGTGCCGGGTACGCTGTTCGTGGCCAGCGGCATAATCGACGACATGGAAGAGCAGTGCCTGGATCACGTAAAGGCCCAGGGATTCCGCCTCCTGGAGATAATGAGGGACGACTGCTGGACTGCGTTTTGCGCAGAATACAAGGGTAGGGACGCTTAATGACCGTTTTATAGTTTTCAGATCAGAGGCGTCGGACATTGGATGTGTTTTCGAGGCGCTTCGAAAGCGGTAGAAGAGACTTTTCGCTAAGGCTTTTCCGGGAGGCTGTTAGGTACGAGCCGAGATGCATTCCCTGTACATACATTTGTACAGGGTTTTTTATATTATAAGCTTGCAAAGAGGAAAACAGAAGGAGGTGCCGATATGACAAGAGTGTTCTTCGATATGGACGGGGTCCTGGCGGAGTACAGATACGTTCCGCTGGACGACATGATGCAGCAGGGATATTTCAGGGATCTGGCGCCTCAGACCGAGGCGGTGGAAGCGCTAAAGAAGCTTGCCGAAGATCCGGGCCTTGAGGTCTGGACGCTCTCCGCGGTCATCAGGGAAAACCCGTACGCGCTGGAAGAAAAAAAGAGCTGGCTCAGGGAGCAGCTCGGCGATACGATGGATAACGTTAAGTCCGTGTTTCCGTTCTGCGGCACCAGCAAAAGGGACGCGGTCCCGGGAGGCATAAGGCCCACGGACATACTGATCGACGACTACAACGCCAACCTGCGCGACTGGGCTACCCAGGCGGTATCGATAAAGTTCCTCAACGGTGTCAACAACAGGCACGGCTCCTGGAAGGGACGCGCCGCCGGAGGCAGCGCCGGCAGGATAGAGGACGCTGTCTACGCGGCGATAGGGTGAGACGGCTAGGCCTGTTCTTCCTGCAGGAGCGACTGTACCAGCGGCATGGTCCCGCCGCAGTCCTGAAGCAAAGGTATGATGGAAACGCTTATCCAGCCATCCTTTACCAATACGTTGTCGGAGTCTTCGCCGCCGCGCACGACTTCCATGGCGAAACTCGCGAAAGCGTAGCGCTCCGTGTTTTCCGAAGCTTCTTTCTCATCTTCCGAATAATCCACCATCGTGTATCTGGGAGGGTACCGCAGCTGCGCAAGGGACGCGGCGCGGTATCCTTTTATTTCCGACCATGGAATGTTAGGCGCGTTGACGTTAAGGATCGTGTCCTCCGGCAGTTTTCCCGCGAAGCGCTCGAAGACGTGCGGCACGATAATATCGAAATTGTCCAGGTAGTCCAGGCCTTTAGTGCTGGAGAACGCAATGGCCGGAATGCCGTCTATTACCGCTTCGCGGCAGGCGGCCAGAGTCCCGGAGTAGTTGATGTCCGAGCCTGTGTTGCCGCCGTTGTTTATTCCTGAGCACACAAGATCGATGTGTATTCCTTTCGCGTTCAGAACGGCAAGCGCCACACGTACGCAGTCAGCAGGGGTGCCGCTGCAGCTCTTCGCCCAGACCGCCGCCGGCCCAAGTTCCTCGGGAGGATAGTCATATAAAAAGAGATCGTCGAAAAGCGTAAGCCCGTGGCCCACGCAGGATCTTTCGCGGTCCGGCGCGCATATGTAGAGCTCGGCGTCCCTTACTCTGGAGAGCAGCTGAGCCAGTTTCTTTATTCCGGGAGCGGATATCCCGTCGTCGTTGCTTATCAGTATGTTCATTTTCGTCTTCCTTTACGCGTACATTTTACTATCCGCGGGGCCTTTTGCCAAGTCCGCGCGGTCTGCCCGGCTATCCTTTACGGCCCGACCGCGCTTGCGGAATTTACGGAGTTCGGGTATAATCATAGTGGCTGAAAGTATGCGCTCTGCGCAGTCTTACATCAGAGAGGATCAGCAGCATGCACGACATCATAATGGAAAACGGTCTGGAACTGGAAAGACAGTGGAAGGAATACCTCGGTCTTTACACTCTGGCCGACCTTAACGAACAATACGAAAAGGGCAACATAAAAGAGATAATCCAGATCTGCGAAGCCATCCACGACAGGCGCATAGTTCAGATAGCTTATGGAATAAGACGTAGCGGGAAAAGGCTCGTGTTCCTTGCCGGTCCGAGCTCTTCCGGAAAGACGACTACCGCAAAGAAGCTCTGCATCCAGCTCATGGCGGAGGGTCTCAAACCCATCTACTTGGGCATAGACGATTACTACAAAGAACGCGACGAGATCCCTTCCGGACCGGACGGACTTCAGGATTTCGAGTCCATAAGCGCCATAGACACAGAACTCTTCAATTCTCAGATGGACGCGTTGCTGCGCGGCGGGGAGGCCGACATCCCGAACTTCAATTTCGTGACCGGAAAAAAGGAATTCGGACACAGGCTGGTAAAGGCCCGTCCTGATCAGCCGATCATAATAGAGGGCATCCTGGCCCTTAAGCCGGAGCTGTCGGACCACCTTCCGGAGGAAGAGAAATTCCGCATCTACACCTGTCCGCTGTCGTCCCTGAAGCAGAACGACGGCAGCCGCATAAAGAGGGGCGACATCCGCAAGATACGCCGCCTCGTAAGGGACCACGCCAAGCGCGACTGGAACCTGGAGCAGACCTTCGAGATGTGGCCCAAGGTAAGGGCGGGAGAGAACGAGAACATATTCCCGTACAGCGGAATAGCGGACGAGATATTCAATTCCTCGCAGCCTTACGAGCTTGCTGTGCTTAAAAAGCACGCTATGCCGCTGCTTGCGGAGGAGAAGCCCGGGGCAAGATTCTTCGACGAGGCGCAGAGACTCAGGAGGCTTCTGGACCAGGTCGTTTCCATAGAAGACGAATCGCTCATAGAAGGCGATTCGGTAGTAAGAGAATTCATAGGCGGAGGCGAGCTATGAAGATAACGTTCTGCGGCGCGGCCTCGGGAGTTACCGGATCCTGCCATCTGATCGAGACCGACAAGTACAAGATACTTCTGGACTGCGGACAGTTCCAGGGCGGAGACGACCCGGACAAGATGAACCGCGCTCCTTTCCCGTTCAATCCGGCGGAGATAGACTGCGTCATCCTGAGCCATGCCCACGTGGACCACTGCGGGAGACTGCCGTTGCTGGTAAAGCGCGGCTTCAAGGGCCTGATCTACTGTGTGGACGCTACCGCGGATCTTGTAGACGTAATGCTTAAGGACTGCGCACACATCCACGAGCAGGACGCCGAGCGCGACAACCGCAAGAATGCCAGAGCCGGCAGACCGGTTGCAGAGCCTCTCTACGACACCAACGACGCGATGGACACCATAAAGCATCTGGAGCCCGTCATCTACGATACGCTGGTGATACTCAACGAGCAGATGAAGGTCGTCTTCAACGATGCCGGACACATCCTGGGCTCAGCCATCATAGAGTTGTGGGTGACCGAGGGCGAACGCACCAGCAAGCTGGTGTTCTCCGGAGACATAGGCACCAAGGACAGACCTATAATCAACGATCCGACCATAATCAAGAAGGCGGATTACGTGATAATGGAGGCCACCTACGGCAACCGTCTCCACGAGCCCGCCAGCGAGAGCGTCGACAGGCTGCTGAACATAATCGCGGAGACCGCCGAAAGGGGCGGAAATACCGTAATTCCGAGCTTTGCCGTGGGCCGCACGCAGGAACTCCTGTACCAGCTTAACAAGGTCTACGACGGCAATACGCCTTTCACAAAGAGGCTGAAGGACGTGCCTGTCTACGTGGACAGCCCCATGTCCGTAACGGCTACCGAGGTATTCCGCGCCAACGCGCAGGCGTACAACGAAGAGATGAAGGACTACATCCTGTCCGGCGACCATCCTCTGGATTTCAAGGGACTGGTGTTCTCCAAGACCTCGGACGAGAGCAAGCAGATAAACGTCGACACGACTCCGAAAGTCATAATATCAGCAAGCGGAATGTGCGACGCGGGGCGCATAAGGCACCATCTTAAGCACAACCTCTGGAACGCTAAGAACTCCGTGGTATTCGTCGGCTACCAGGCCGAAGGAACGCTGGGAAGGCTGCTTCTGGACGGAGCCACGGAGGTAAAGATAATGGGCGAAGCCATAGTCGTAAACGCCCAGATACACAACCTGGAAGGCTTCTCCGGACACGCGGACAGGGACGGGCTCTTCGAGTGGCTGTCAGGCTTCCAGCAGAAGCCGCAGAAGATATTCCTGGTCCACGGCGAGGAAGAATCCAAGAACGATTTCGCGGATTTCGTAAAGAGCAGGCTCGGATGGGACTGCACCGTCATCCACAACGTCTGCGAAGTGGAGCTCGGAGAGAACACGACCATAACGTCGCTCAGCACCGCGGAGGAAGAGTTCGCGGATAAGGACAGCGTAAAGGAGATAAGATCCAGGCTCAAGAACGCTCTGGAGGACGTCTCTGACGTAATAGAGAACGCTGAGACCGCAACGGACACCAAGCTGACGAACGATGAACTGGTCCAGCTGAAGAACCGCATCGCGGCTCTGGAAAAAGAGATAATAAACCTGGGAGCTACGGTATCCAAGTAGCCCCGGTTTAAATAAACAACCGAGGCCGGCGCGGAGCGCGTCAGGCGGCTGTCGCCGGTCTTGCATAAGGAAGAGATTATGGATAAGGTAACAACGTATTCTGCCCGCCGCAGCAATGTTTTCGTGTGGCTGGCATCCCTGGCCATGCTAGTTTCCTTCGTATTCCGGGTGATCTGGCTGACGAAGGCGGACGGCAGAGGCCTGTGGTTCGTGGTCTTCGGCGCCGTTCTGCCGCTGGCCGCGCTTCTTTTCTTCGGAGCAAGGCTCCCTATAAGAGGAGAGAAGTATTTCTTCGTGACCGTAAGACCGGCGATATGCATGGGGCTGTGCAGCATCTACGGCATACTGTCCGGAACGTTCATCAGGCTTCCGCGCCTTAAGCTGCTGGGGATAGCAGGCGTCATCATCTGCGCCGCGCAGATCGTCCTGTATTATCTTACTTTCTCCGGCAGGCTGCGCACTAAGGTACCGGTGCTTCTGGTCTATCTGCTCCCCTGGCTTTTCATGCTGATCGATCTGACAGGACTCCCCGGAGACCCTTCGGGTGTGGACTTCATCGCCGTTCTTAAGGAGGGCCATTTCATCTCCGAACTTGCGATGGTGCTCGGCATCATCTTCGCGATCCTTTCCGCGAAAAAGCTTCCGCCTTATAAGGAGGGCGATCCTTACCGCTTCCGCTACGGCGACCGCATGGACGGAAGGCTCGTGCGGGGAGGCATTCCGCTGGACAAGGTATCGCCTTACATAATGGTCAACAGGGGCGGGGCCAGCAACCAGATGAACTATTCCATCGACGCTTCCGCCATCGAAAGATACATCCACAAAAAGCGCAAGGAAGGTCTTAAGCACTTCGGAATAACGCATGTGCTTCTGGCTTCGTATGTCAGAATGTGCGCGGAATACCCCGGAATAATGCGCTTCCTGTCCGGCCAGAAGGTCTATCAGAGGATGTTCCTGACCGTAAAGATGGTCGTTAAGAAAGATCTTAAACTGGGAAGCCCGGAGACGATAATATCCGTCGATCTGGATCCCGGCCTTACTGCCGACGAAGTCTACGAAAGGTTCAATTCAGCGGTGCTCGAGGCCAATGCCGAGGAAGACCTGGACAGCGGCTTCGACAAGCTTGCCGGCGCGCTCAACTTCATACCCGGCGTGTTCCTTAAGTTCGTGATATGGTTCCTTAAGCTCCTGGATTATTTCGGACTCATTCCGAAGGAGCTTACGGACCTGAGTCCGTTCCACGGATCGCTGTTCATAACGTCCATGGGTTCTCTGGGCATTCCTCCGATCTACCATCATCTGTATGATTTCGGAAACATTCCCGTGTTCATCGCGTTCGGCGCAAAGAGGACGGAGATGCAGCTCGATTCCGAGGGAGTACCGGAAAAGAAGAAGTATTTCGACTTTAAGGCTGTTACCGACGAAAGGATAGTGGACGGTCAGTATTACGCCGCGGCATTCAAGAAGTTCAAGGCCATCCTGCTTCGTCCGGATCAGCTGGACGAAAAGCCGGAGACAGTTAAGGAGGACATATACTGATGAAGTACGACCGTGAGTATTTTCAGGTCTCTGCGGACTATATAAGGTCCAGGCTGAACGGCTTCGAGCCGGAACTGGGACTCATCCTGGGCACGGGGCTGGGCGGCCTCGCCGCGCAGATAGAGGATCCTGTGGAGATACCGTATAAGGACATCCCCAATTTCCTGATCTCAACGGCTCCGGGTCACAGCGGAAAGTTCATCTTCGGAACTCTGCAGGGCAAGAAGATGATGTGCATGTCCGGAAGGTTCCATTTCTACGAAGGTTACGAATACCAGCAGCTTGTCGCGCCAGTGCGGGTAATGAAGCTGATGGGAGTTAAAAGACTGATACTCACCAACGCCGCGGGGGCCGTCAACGAGAGCTACCGTCCCGGCGACGTAATGATAATAAAAGACCACATAAAGATGACCGGCGCAAGCCCGATGTGCGGCCCCAACGCGGACGATTTCGGCCCCAGGTTCTTCGACGTGGGCAACATGTACAGCAAAGAGATGCGCTCTGTCGCCAGGGAATGCGCCGCAAGATCCGAGCTTAACGTCCACGAGGGAGTGTATTTCTTCTTTACCGGCCCGCAGTACGAGACTCCGGCCGAGATAAGAGCCGCAAGGATACTCGGAGGCGACGCGGTGGGAATGTCCACGGTCACCGAGGCGCTTACTGCAGCGCACTGCGGCATTCCAGTGCTGGGCCTTTCCATGATATCCAACATGGCTGCCGGCATTTGGGACGTAAAGCTCTCCGAAGAAGACGTGATAGAGATAGCAGAGAAGGCAGGACCGAAGTTCAGCCTTCTGGTAGCCGACATAATAAGGAGCCTCTGATGAAGATACTGTTTAAGAACGCTTCGGTGCTGGTGCGCGAGGAGGACGGCTACAACGTCCTTCAGAACGCATGCCTGGGCGTTGACGGAGAATACATAAGCTACATCGGTTTCGACGAACCGGATGAGGACTGGGACGCCGTGCGCGACATGAGCGGAAAGATGCTAATGCCGGGACTTGTCAACGCTCACGGACATTCGGCAATGACTCTGATCCGCGGCGCAGGATCCGGACTTCCTCTGGATAGGTGGCTCAACGAGGCCATCTTCCCGATAGAGGCCAAGATGACTCCGGAGGACATAATGGTCGGGACTACCTGGGCCTGCGTGGAGATGCTGGCTTCGGGCACAACTCAGATCGCGGACATGTACGACTACCCGTTCGCGGCGTCGCTGGCGTACGCGAAGGCGGGGATAAAGGCAAATCTCTGCAGGGTTGGACTCTGTTTCGACAAGGATCTTGAGCCGGGCGACTGGCCCAGGACAGCCGAATGCATAAACTTCATAAACGTCACGGAAGGCAAGGCTGACATCAATCCGGAAGCCATGAGAGAACTTCCGGAGACGAAGGAGACCATGACGCTTCCCGAGGAGATAAAGAGGGCCGTGGCAAGCGGCAGGGTGAAGGCGGACTTTTCGCTGCACTCGGAGTACCTTGCAACGGACAAGTTCGTAAAGGCCATAAGCGAGGCCAATTCCGTGATGCACAAGAGGGTGAACGTCCACGTATCCGAGACCGAGAAGGAACACATGGAATGCATCCTTCGCCACAATAAGACACCGATGGAATACCTGGAATCAATGGGAATTCTGGATAATCCGACCTACGCGGCGCACTGTGTCTGGGCCACGGACGGGGACTTCAGGATAATGGCGGAGAAAGGTGTGACGCTGGTCCACAACCCGACCAGCAACCTTAAGCTCGGCAACGGTCACGCAAGGATACCGGAGGCCATAGCCGCCGGGGTCAACGTCGCTCTGGGCACAGACGGAGTCGCCAGCAACAACAACCTCAACATGTTCGAAGAGATGCACCTGGCAGCGCTGGTGGCAAAGGGCGCCGAGCACGATCCTACGGCGCTTACTGACGCCCAGGTACTGGACATGGCTACCGTAAACGGCGCGAAGGCGCTGGGCCGACCGGATACCGGGATGCTTAAGGAAGGGTACAAGGCGGATATCATTGCCGTGGACATGACCGGACCTCACATGCTTCCGGCTACGGATCCTGTGGCGCTGCTGATCTACAGCGCGCAGGCCTCCGACGTTTGTATGACCATGGTCGACGGAAAGGTCCTTTACGAGGACGGGAAGTTCTTTACCATCGACATCGACGAGGCAAAGAAAGGGTTTCTTGAAGCAAGCGCCAGACTGTACGGATAGACCGGGCATTCTTATTGCGGGCTTCCGGCCTGAGGTTTTCCGGCAGCCGTCGTTTTAGTCAAAACGGCACACATATTAGGCAAAAACGGCACACATTCCGATGTGTGCCGTTTACTTTTCCTCATGGCCTGATTATCATCCGACTGCGGAAGATGCCTTGGAGAGAGGTCATGAAGAAGATATTTACGTTTCACGGAGAAGACAGCAAGTGCGGCAGCGCGTGGCTAGCCAGGAGGACCGCGGAGATGATAGCGGAAAAGCGAAGGGATCTTAAGGTGCTTCTGGTCCACGCGTCCCATTCCGATTCGGCAGCGGCGGGAATGACGGACACTTCGATGGAGAGCATAAGACCTTACATGGCAGCCGGGAAGGCTCTGCCCAGAGGACTTGCCGAACGGGCAGGATGCCGAGGAGATCTATCGGTGATCTCCGGAGCCGGACCAAGCGACAGGACCGGGATATTCCCGCCGGATCAGACGGAATCGTTTCTCAGGAGAGCGGCCGCGGAGTACGACCTGGTGATCTGCGACAGCGGATCGGAGCTTGCCCGGGGACTGTCCCTTGGAGCGCTGTTCGCTTCGGACAGCATATATTCGGTCTTCTCGGAGTCGGAAGAGAGCTTCAGCAGGTTCGAGTGGCTCAGACCGCTCTACGAAAAACTGGGGCTTAAGATAAACGGATACGTGCTGGACCGTTTCCCGAAGGACGGCGTCTACACGGAAAGGATAGTCTCCGAGCTGCTGGGAGTCGGGAAGGACAGGGTGTTCATGATACCGCGCGCCGCGGCAAGGCCGGACCTTGAGCGCATCGCGGACGACATACTAAAGGACGCCTTTGGTACGGCGCTTTCTTGAGATGCTGACAGCTGCAGGTACTACGATGATTATTATGACTATGAGTCCAAGGGTAAACGCTATCGTATCCGCCCACTGTCTGTAGTCGGAAAATATCAGCGGCATGGCCTTGTCGATAAGCGCTATTACCGCCACGCCTATAAGAACGTACAGGAAGTTCCTGGGGCGGAGCAGTTTTCTGAGCGGAATGTCCGGAAAGATCGCCTTTAACGCGAGCGCGACTCCGGCAAAGATGACGAGCGCCAGCACCACCCACTTCAGGATGGCGGCAAGCACAGGCGTCATGATCGTGGAGAACGCGGCTCCGGCAAGTCTGGTCACAACGGTGCCGACATAGTAGAGCGGAAGCACCACTACGGTACGCACGGCGGCAGGCATTGCCTGTATGCGCTCCTTGACTCGCTGCTTTATGGTCTTCTTTTCTTCACCGGCCGGAGTTCCGCCCGGTTCCTCCACCTTTATGGGGGAGTCCTTTTTGCCGAGGTCCACGACCTCTACGATGGGCGTCGGCTCCTTAACGTCGGAAAGAGTTATCTCTGAGGGCGAATCGAAAACAGACCCCGCCGCAACGCCTGTAAACAGGGACAGCGCGGTGACCGTCGTTATCAGTTTTCCCTTAATGGTCTTACCTTTGACAGGCTTCTTCTCCAATGGGATCTCTCCTTTAAAACGCGTGGCGCCGGAAGCTCCGGAGCTTCATTCCGCGGGCGCGCGCCCGCCTTGCAAGGGCATAATAGCACAGTCCTCTTTTTCTTGCAAATGAAGGTTTCGTGGAGTATAATACTGCAAAGTATTTTAGCCTTGACGTATAAGGAGGAATAATAATGTCAGAGGAAAACAAATACACCTTTGAGAACGAGGAGTACCGCCAGACGTATTGGCATACTTGCTCTCACATCATGGCGCAGGCCGTAAAGAGGCTGTGGCCGGAAGTAAAGCTGGCCATAGGTCCGTCCATCGCCGAAGGATGGTATTACGACATGCTGGCGCCCTTCGCCTTCACTCCGGAGCACATGGAGCAGATAGAGGCGGAGATGAAGAAGATATGCAAGGAAGGGCTTAAGATAGAGCGTTTCGAGCTCCCCAGAGACGAAGCGATCGCTTTCATGAAGGAAAAGGAAGAGCCCTTTAAGGTCGAACTTATCAACGACTTGCCGGAGGGCGAGGCCATCTCGTTCTACAGGCAGGGAGAGTTCACCGATCTGTGCGCCGGTCCGCATCTGGACAGCACCAGCCGCGTAAAGCACAACGCTTTTAAACTGCTCACCTGCAACGCCGCGTACTGGAGAGGCGACTCCAACAGGGAGACCCTTCAGCGTATATACGGAATAGCCTTCCAGAA
>JAEEGL015399735.1_pt1 | contig 15509 bp, 16 predicted proteins | sample 9134231 | NCBI WGS metagenome assembly JAEEGL01 (sample SAMN16246548, study PRJNA631951) | gut metagenome | biome: gut microbiome; feature: rumen; material: fiber-attached | host: Bos | place: Iran: Karaj | collected 2018-10
CTTCCTTTCGTATCACATGATACCCTATATTATACAGGAAACGGCGGTGAAAAGCAAGCGTCAAATTGCAGGAAGAAGTAAAGAGAGGGACAATATAGTATGACAGAAATGATAAATTTCCGCCAACCATCGTCAAAAAGCCCGTCAGAGCGCGAGAAGAGCGGCTGCCGACCCTTCGTCGAGGAGGCGTGCCGTCTGCGCGGAAAACCGCGTGTGGTCGATGAGACGGAAGGCCGACGCCGCACAGTCGACGAGAGCCGCCTCCTCCGGATCCTCCGCCGTGCAGCCGACCGTAAGGACGCGGAGCAGGCCGAAGACCGCCGCAAGCCCTTTCCATTCGTCCGGCGCCTTGAGTCCCTCGTAGGGGAACTGCACAAAGAACGCGTGATTCACGAGAAGCTGCTCGAAAAAGACCGCGTGCCCGGGAAACCGATCGGCAAAGAGGCGGCAGTCATCCGCGTACCGTGCCGGGGACACCTCATAACGGGTGAGGCAGCGGCCGGCTTCCTCCCGGATGCTGTCGCTCCGGTCTGCGAAGAAGCGGAGAAGGCGGCAGAGCGCGGTCAGGCCGTCCGGGATCCCGTTCTGCGGAGGGATCGGCGGCAGTCCGAGCGGCGCGCGCAGGGCGAAGAGGCGTTCGGAGAGCGTCATCGACCGGTCCCGGAGGATCGCAAGGAGGGCATGGCGCGCGTCCCACGATACGGGGAAGCCGCACTTGTTCGACGGGGAGCCGGGGAAGGGCGGCGGGACGAGCGGGAGGCTCTCGCTCGACCACGTCATCGGATCGCGCTCCCGGAGAAGAAGCTCCACGACGCCCTCGCAGGAGTTCGACAAAGAGCATTCGAGGGAGCCGCAGAAGGTGCGGACGCCGCGGGGATACAGGCGGCAGACGTCGGAGAGCGCGTTCTCGCCGAGCTCCGCGTGGATCGAACAGCGGCCGTCCTCCATGCGCATCGGGCAGTCGCCGAGCCAGTTCGGGGAAAACCGCGCGTATTCCTCTTCCGTCGGATGATCGAGGACCCGGAGACCGACGTCGAGGCGGTCGCGCAGCTCCTGACGGCAGGGAAGACCGAGCAGGGTGAAATAATTCTTCATCGAGACCGTCACCGGCCAGCCTTCGCAGCAGGATCGGCGGCAGGCGCCCATCTTGCAGGAAAAATCCCGGAAATACCGGGGACCGAGGTACTCGTGCATCTCCTTCATGTTCCGCGCTCCGTGTTTGATAAAATCCGTTTCATTATAATCCACTCATCGTTTCATCGCAAGAAGATTTTGTGAATTTTCATCCGCGATTTTCCTTGCATTCCCGCCCGGGATGTGGTAGAATAACATCGGTCCGGCCGGATCGGGGAGAGGAGGCGATGTGCGTGCGCGAGAATTACGGACTTCTGTTTGAAAAGACGCGGGAAGCGGTGCGGATGAGCGGGACGAAGCCGCGTCTCCTGCTCCATGCGTGCTGCGCGCCGTGCTCGTCCCACTGTCTCGAAGAGGTCGCGGAGGACTTCGACGTCACGATGTTCTTCTTCAACCCGAACATCGCGCCGGAGGAGGAATTCCGCTTCCGCGAGCGGGAGCTTCGGCGCTTTCTGAAAGAGGCGGGTTACGGGGGGATCGCCCTCGACGTTCCCGCCTATGATCCCACGCCGTTTTACGAGATCGCCCGGGGCCTCGAACAGGTGCCGGAGGGTGGCGCGCGGTGCTTCAAATGCTACGAGCTTCGTCTGCGGGAGACGGCGAAGGCCGCGCGGGCCGGCGGGTTCGACTGGTTCACGACGACGCTCACGATCAGTCCCTACAAGAACGCCGCGTGGCTCAACGAGATCGGGATCCGCGCCGGAGAGGAGGCCGGGGTGCCCTATCTCTGCTCGGATTTCAAGAAAAAGAACGGCTACCGCCGCTCGATCGAACTCTCGAAGGAATATCACCTGTACCGGCAGGATTACTGCGGGTGCGAATTCAGCCGCGCTGAACGGGACGAAAAACGCCGCCTGTCGGAGAACGCGCAAAATGAACCCGAAAATGCAAAGGAGCGGACGCCGTGACGACGTTCGCCCCTTTTTGTTTCGGCTTTGTTCGGTTTACGGCAGAAGGAACGCCCTTTCTCCCGCGGTTTTCGCCTGCCAGTCGGGGGACAGGGAACGCAGACGGGCGACGACGTCCCGCACCGCATCGACGGCCTGACGGACGGCGTCTTCGTCGGTGTCCTCCCCGAGCGTGAGGCGAAGGGATCCCACGGCGAGCGCCGGCGGCTGTCCCATCGCGGTGAGGACGTGGCTCGGCTCCAGCGCCCCGGCGGAACAGGCCGCGCCCGAGGACGCCCGGATCCCCCGCTCGTCGAGGAGGAGGATCAGGGGCTCGCCCTCCACGCCCTCGAAGGAGACGTTCACGTTGTTCGGCAGTCGATTCGCCGGATGACCGTTGAGGACGGATCGCGGAATGGCCAGAAGCCCCGCGATGAGGCGATCCCGCAAAGCGGCGAGACGTTCTGCCTCGTCGTGCATCGCGCGGACCGATTCCTCGAGCGCCGCCGCCATTCCCGCGATCGCGGCGACGTTTTCGGTCCCCGCTCTCCGCTCGCGCTCCTGATTCCCGCCGAGGAGGAGCGGGATGAGTGGGGCGCCGCGCCGGACATAGAGAAATCCGGTTCCGCGCGGTCCGCCGAATTTGTGCGCGGAGGCGGCGAGCGTATCGCATCCGATCTCTGCGGGCAGGGTCGGCAGGTGTCCCGCGGTCTGCACGGCGTCGGTGTGGAAGAGGATCCCGCGCGCGCGGCAGAGCATGCCGATCTCACGGACGGGCTGGATGACCCCGGTCTCGTTGTTCGCCGTCATGACGGAGACGAGGCAGGTGTCCTCCCGGAGCGCGTCCCGCACGGCGTCGGCAGAGATCGCCCCGTCCCGATCCGGGGGAAGGAATGTCACGTCAAAGCCGTTTGCCGCCAGCCGCTCGAGCGGCCTCAGGACGGCATGATGCTCGATCGCGGATGAGACGATGTGACGCCGTCCGGCGCGTCTTCCGGCTTGTGCGGCGGAGAAAAGGGCGGTCGAATCGCTCTCGGTCCCGCCGGAGGTGAAAAGGATCTCCGACGGGCGGCATCCGAGGATCGCGGCGATCCGCTCCCGCGCGTCTTCGAGGACGGCTTTTGCCCGCGCGCCTTCCTCGTGAATGGAGGAGGGATTCCCCCACGCGTGCCGCATGACGTCGTTCATCGCGTCGATCGCGCATGCCCGCGTCGGGGAGGTCGCGGCGTAGTCGAGATAGATCATGCCCGCCTCCTCAGCCGTCGAGCTGGACGAATTCCGCAATGGAGATGCCGTCGAGAAAATCGTTGATCATGCCGCCGAGCTTTTCCCACATCGGGAGGGTCGGGCAGGTGGCGGACTGGTCGCAGGGGACCTCCAGGCAGGTCACGGGCGAGAGGGGACCTTCCACGAGGCGCAGGATCTCGCCGACGGAATAGTCTTCGGGGGCCTTGGTCAGCCGGTAGCCGCCGCCCTTGCCGCGCAGGCCTTCGAGCAGTCCATCCTTCGAGAGGACGGCGACGATGCTCTCGAGGTATTTTTCGGAACAGTTCTGCCGCTCGGCGATCTCCTTCAGGGGGACATAGCGTCCGTCGCTGCGGGCGGCGAGATCGATCATCATTTTCAGGGCGTACCGCCCGCGCGTCGAGATCATCATGGGGCTCACGCCTCCTTCGATTGGATTTCGGATTTGCTCTATCATACCACATCCGCGCGTTTTTTTCAAGTCCCGCCGTGAAATCCGCTCTTGCAAAACCGCCCGCGATCCTGTATAATAAAGAAAAACACGACAGAAAAAGAGACAGCGGATCGGGAGGGAAAAACCATGAGAACGATCATTCTCGGAACGGACTGGTGGACGGACTGCGACGACATTGCGGCGGTGCGGATCGCCTGCCGCGCGCATCGGAAAGGATTCTGGAACTTCGCCGGCGCGGTGATCGACGCGTGCATGCCGTATTCCGCCGCGTCGCTCAATGCCTTCCTGACGGCGGAGGGGTGCGGAGAGATCCCCGTCGCGCTCGATCGGGCCGGGACGGATTTCACGGGGCATCTCTCGGCGTATCAGAAGAATCTCGCCGAGCGCTGGCCCCACCGCATCGCCTCGAACGACGGTGCCGAAGAGCCCCTTCCGATGCTGAAACGGCTTCTCGGAGAAGCGGAGGACGGCACGGTCGAGCTCATCGAGATCGGATTCCCGCAGGTCTGGGCCGCGCTGATCCGCGATCCGGAGGGGATGGCGCTTGTGGAGCGCAGGGTGCGGAAGATGTGGATGATGGCGGGGCGTTTCGACGAAGGCGGCGTCGGCGTCGAGCACAACATCGCGAACAACGCCCGCTCCCGGGAAGCCGCGGCCTATCTCTTCGCGCATTTTCCGAAGCCGATCACGTTCCTCGGCTGGGAGATCGGTCACGACGTGATCTCGGGCGGTGATCCCGAAAACGGCGATGATCCGCTGGTGCAGGCGTTCCGCGACCACGGCTCCCCGCGCGGGCGGTCCTCGTGGGATCCGATGACGATCCTGCTCGCGCTCGCCGATGATCCGGAGAGGGCCGGCTATTCTCTCCGCCGCGGCCGCGTCTCCGTTGATCCGGCGACCGGAGAGAACCGCATGACACCCGATCCGGACGGCCCGCATGCGTATGTCGTGCGGGAGCATCCTGCGGCATGGTACGAAGCCGAGCTTATGCGATGGCTGCGCTGAGCCGCATCGGCAAAGGAGGCTGACATGAAACCGGAAACGAAAAAACGCCCGCCGATCCTGCGGGTACTCAAAGGGATCCTTCTGTTCCTGCTCATCGCGGTCCTGCTCGCCGCGGCGGCGGTTTTCGTCCTCCCGCTCTGCGAGGGCGTGAGCTGTGCGCCGGTCGAAGGCTCGGCGGACTGGATGGCCGCGCTCGACGACAGCACGCCCCTGAACCTCGTCACGCTCCCCGGCACGCACAACGCAGGGGCCGCGAACGCTCAGCTTGCCTTTTTCTCGAAGTGCCAGTCCCTCGGGATCCGCGCTCAGCTCGAAGCGGGGTATCGGTACCTCGACATCCGGCTCGGGAAGGACGAAGCCGACGGCGAGCTGATCCTCAAGCACGGCTTCACGAACTGCAAGCCCTCCGCGCTCTCCTCCCGCGCCCTCACGCTGGCCGAAGCCGCGGCGGATTGCTGCGCCTTTCTCGACGCGCATCCGACGGAAGCCGTCCTCTTCTGCGTGAAGCATGAGCACGGTGATTTCCCGATCTCCGAAATGCAGACGCTCCTCGCCGCGGAATGCGCAAAGGCTCCGGAGAGGTGGTTCCTCTCGGACACGCTCCCGACCGTCGGTGAGGCGCGGGGAAAGATCGTCCTCCTCCGACGGTACGGAGACGACGCCGGTCTCGGGGAAGCGGCGGGCATCCCGTTCGCGTGGACCGATCAGGGCGGTCTCGCGGATCCGGTCGAAGACGCCGAGGCGAACATGCCGGGCGAGCTTCTCCTCTGGGTGCAGGACCGCTACGAATACGACGCCGAAGACAAGTGGGATTCCTTCCTTGCCGGGCTCTCGATCGGCATCGGAGACGGGGAAGCGGCGGTGCATTTTCTGAGCACGAAGGGCTCCCTCGCCTACGGACATCCCTTCTGGTTTGCGCGCACGCTCAACCGGCGTCTGCTCCGATACGGCCTTCCGGTCGGCGAGCCGCTCGGATGGATCATCGTCGATTTCGGCTCGGCGAAGCTCGCGGAACATGTCTGGCGCTGCAATTTCTCCTGACGCGGCGCGAAAGGATTGACAAGCGGTCCCCCATCGTGTATAATGAAGAAAATCCGGCAAACGGCATATCGACGGAGGCATCAGACAACGATGAACGAAAACGGCGGCATGGAGAAAGCATGCGAAGAATTCCGGGCCCTGTACGACCAGTTTGTGAACAGCTGCGACGCGGCGGAGATGGCGGGGAAGTGGGACAAGGAAGAATACGGCGAGATGGAGGGATACTTCTTCAACACGCTGATGGGGATCCTCATGAACGTCATCAACGCGGACGGCAACATCGGCGCGCGGGAGGCGGAGGTCCTCAACGACTGCTTCGGCTTTTCCTACACGGTTGACGAGCTGATCGAGCTTTACGGTTACTGCGGCAAGGATCTCGAAGCGAACTACGCGGAGAACGCGAAGATCGCGATGGCGCTTCTCAACGGGATCGACGAAGGACTGGCGGACCGGTTCCGCGAGCTCGTCCTCGCGATCTGCAATCTCGTCGCCGAGAGCGAAGACGGCGTGCTCGAATTGGAGGAGACTCTCATCGCCACGCTGAAGGACGCGGTCCTGAAATAATGAAAAACGGCCCTTCTGGGCTGTTTTCCTGTGTTTATCCGGCGGCTTCCTCTTCGAGGCGGGCGAGCAGGGGGATGAGTTCCTTGGGCGCGGCGATCCGGTACGTCGGGACCTCGTCGGGCGAGGATGCCTCGAAGGACCGGCGCTTCGACCACGTCAAAAGGACCGAGCGGATCCCGAACCGGTTCGCCCCGGCGATATCCCGCGCGACGTTGTTCCCGATCATGAGGATGCGCGCCTTGTCCGCCTCGGTCAGTCCGAGGGAGGCCATCGCTTCCCCGAACATGCGCTGCGACGGCTTTTCCTCCCCGACGGCTTCCGAGATGACCCGCGCCGCAAAGATACAGTCGAGTCCGTTTTCCCGCATGGTGTTCGCAAAGGACTGCACGGTCCCGTCCGCGACCATGACGATCCGGTATCCCGTTTCATAAAGACGGAGGGCCGTCTCCCGCGCGCCGGGGATGCAGTCGGCGTGGATGACGGTGCCGCTTTCGTCCCGGATCTCGGTGCCCTCATCGATGATCGTGTCGCCGATGTCGGTGAAGAGGATGAGCCGAGGCGTTTTCTGGTGCTCCATGTTGTGCTCCCTGCCACGTGAACTTTTTGTCACAGTATAGCGGATTTTCCCGGCATGCGCAAGGGAAGGGCATGAATTTTCTGTAAAACCTTTCCCATCCGCTTCGAAATCGGCCTGGGCGGGGATGATACAGCCGCTTCGGCGGGTGCGGAAAACGGCAAAATACAATTTTCGCTAAAAATTTGAAAATTACAATTGATTTTTTCTTCGAAATGTGCTATGATAGAGCCAGAGTGGAAATCCGTCCGCCAAACGGATGAAAACCATCCGAAATCAATAGCATTTTTACTGAAAAGGAGAACCATATCATGATCAAACTTCCTGCAAGCGAACTCGAAATCATGCAGGCCATCTGGCTGCTCGACGAAGAAGGGGAGAAGTTCATTACGGCAAGCCTCGCGATGAAGCGCTGCCCCGAGCTCCAGCGTCTGAAGCTCACGACGGTCCTCACCCTCATCAACAGACTGCAGGTCAAGGGATTCGTCAAGGTCCAGAAGATCGGCCACTCCAACGGCTATATCCCGACCATCAGCAGCGCGGATTACAGAAAGTTCGCGTACGGCGATTTCCTGGAAAAGGTTTACCTCAGCGACAAGATGGACCTCGTCAACGCGCTTCTGACCACCGAGGACTTCACGAAGGAAGAGCTCGATGAGATCAAGGCCCTCGTCAAGAAAGCCGAAAAGGGCGAGAAGTAATTCTCCGATACCGAAAGAGAACGGATGCGCGCGCGTCCGTTCTTTTGCTTTTGCCTGTCCGCCATAAGAGGCCGCGACCTGTCGGAAGGTCCGGCCTCTTTGTGCGGCGGAAAGGTTTTATCCCAGCATATCCGCGATCGCCCGGAACTCCTCCGAATCGCGGTAGGGGTCGAATGCCGCGCGGGGGAGATCCCGTTCCTTCATGCGCTGACGCGCGCTGCCGCTCACACCGGTCTCGTACTTCGTCCGGCTTTCTGTCCGCTCTCCCTCGAAGGGGAACACCATCGTTTCGTCGTCGTGCCACCGGTCGAATGCGGCGGTTTCCTCGGCGGCTTTGCGGAGAGATGCGAACATTTCCTCCGTTTTCCCGAGTCCGGCACAGACTTCGGCGCGCTTTACGGCGAATTGATACTCGCTGTAGTGTTCGCTCCCGATCCGGCGCTTTCCGCCGTGCCGGAGGTCTTCGATTTGCTCCATCGCGTCCAGAAACGCCGGCTGTTCCTCGACGGGCCTTCGGTCGCAGCACTGCCAGAGCCCGCTGTACACCAAATCGAATCCGGTGGTGAGGTACCAGAGCTCGTTTTCCCGGATCTTCTCCTCGTCTTCCAGCGCCCAGCCGATGTTCAGTTCGCGGCAGTGCTCGAAGAGCGGGAGCGTCTCGTAAATCTCGCGGCCCTCGGCTTTTCTGCCCATCTCACAGTGATTGAACGCCAGAAGCCGTTTCGCCTCGTTGCGGATATCCTCGTCGGGACAGGACTTCACGATCCGTTCGCCGAGGGAGACGATTTCCGGGTCGTTGCGGTGCGAGGCTTCTTCCCAATCGGGGTTGCTGCCGTCGCTGTCCCCTTCGATGAACAGGGCGTACATCAGCTTGACGAGCATCGCGTAGTTGTTCGGAAATTCCGTGACGCCCTCCCGCGCGATCCGGATGCATTCGTCGATCCTTCCGTAGCCGATGGCTTCCCGGAATTCGTCGAGATAGGCCATCACTTTCTTTTCCTCCGTCATCCGATCCACGCCCATGAGCGCGTCGACGGTCACGGAAAAGAGGTCCGCGATCTCGGGCAGCAGCTCCATGTCCGGGTATGTCGTGCCGTTTTCCCAGCGGCTGACGGACTGAAAGCTCACGCCGAGACGGTCTGCCAGCTCGTCCTGCGTCATATCGAGACGGCGGCGGTGTTTGCGGATGTTTTCTCCAAGATTCAGTTTCATGTCATGCTCCTTGTGTCCGCGCGGTTTGTTTGGTTTGGAATTCCCGGGTGACTACATGATACCGGATCCTCCACGTAATTGCAAGCGCGTGTTTCGTGAGATTTTTTCGCGTTTTCCGAGAATCGCGGATCAAAACCGGTCCCCCGAAACCGTTCGGAGGATGTGCTGTCATTTTTCCGCCACATGCCACTCCCCGGCGGCGGCTTCGAGACGGGCTTCGATTTCCCGGAATTCGGGCGTTTTGCGGAGGGAGTCGAAGGCCGATCTTTTCATTCTGTCAAGCACGTCGGACGCGGAATTCTGTTCCGACCACAGTCCGACGTCCCCGCCTCCCGTCGCGCCGCGGAACAGGAGGGACGTATGATGATAGGAACCCGGCTCGCTTTCCGTGTATTCGATGAAGCACAGCGCGTGGTCGGCGGCTTTTCCGAGGCAGTCGAGCGCGTCTTCTGTTTCTCCCTTCCGCACGTGCCATGCCGCGAGATCGAGATATTCCTCCTCGAGGCTGCCATGATGGAAGGCGTAGTCCCCGTCTTCGAAGAACAGCTCAAAGAGGGCGACGCACTTTTTGGCGACCTGCGCCCGCTCATCGTCGTTGTATGACGCCTCCGTTTCATCGTCCCCGTACACGATTCCGTAGTGCATGGCTTCGTATAGGAGATTCAAAAGCTGAAAGCGCAGGCTTTGGGCTTGTTTCTGATAGTTCTTCCCCTCCGTGATGTGCGTGAGAAAGACATCCGAGGTCGTCCAGAGGCCGGGCATCTGACGGGCCAGTTCCTCGGCGCGGCGGTGATTGCCCTTTTCCTGATAGGTATAGATCAGTGTCTGCATCGCTGAGATGCGGTATTTTGCCTCGGTGCACTCCGCAAGAAGCCGCTCTCCGATGGCGATTTTTCTGTCAGGATCTTTTGTTGTTCCCATCAGCCAGTCGGCGATCTCGCTGCTTTCCGGGTAACGAAGATACGCCTCTTCCAGAATGGGGAGCATTTCCCGGCGGCGTCCGTTCCGGCCGAGATCGTCCACCTGCTTCATAATCGCTTCTATCTCCTTTGCGCGCTTTTCCGCATTCACGCTCAAGAGCCAGTCCGCCGAAATGCCGAGCACGCCGCAGAGCTCTGGGACGAGGGAGAGGTCCGGGGAGGTCCGCCCGCTCTCCCATTGGCTGATGGCGGATTCCGTGACATTCAGTCTCTCCGCGAGAATGGCCTGTGTCATCTCTTTCTGACGTCTGGCGTCGCGGATGTTCTTTCCGATGGTTTCCGGATTCATGTTGTTTCTCCTTGTGAAGGAATTCAAAAGCGCTTTTGTCGGCTCCATTGTAGCACATCGGAGCCGCCTGCGCAAGTGAGCGATTCTAATCCCGGGTTAAGCGGGGGTGAAGAGGGGATTCTTTACGAGAGAGTGATGAGGATGATTTGAGCGTCATCTGAAGATTCGATCCCTCCCTTCCAAAATCTACCCATCCTCCTCGCGCATAAAACGCGGCAGAAGAGCCACAATAACACCGGAGAGCCAAATGATAACAATCAAAGGAGAACATCATGAAAGCAACCGGTATTGTGAGACGTATCGATGATCTTGGCCGCGTCGTGATCCCGAAGGAGATCCGTAGGACCATGCGGATCCGCGAGGGTGACCCCACACTGAAAATATGGGAAAACTGGATGATTTTCAGTATTTGTATCTTAAGATTCGGAGAGAGAATTGGGTTGAGATAGTACATATTGACGAAGGAAATGACCTCAACCGTGCGTATTCGTGTGGGGGGGTGGCGGTGAACTTCGATGGGGATAAAAAGTAGATAAAATACGAAACATGGGGTGGTAAAACGCGACATAAGAAGTGATTTCGTTTGGTATCGTTGTTCAAAAAATCGTAATTGATACATAAATAAAATAAAATGCAGAGAGAAGAAAAAATCTTTGACTGTAAAGCAATGGCCACAAAAACCAATCTTGAATCCAAAGAGAGCGAGGATTATGGAGAAGAGTTGCAAAAAGATGGAATGCTTTTTGTAAAAACAAAAAGGCCATGATCCTTCTTGTGAAGAAATGGCCTTTGGGGTAAAGACGCGAAACAATTAACGATAATACTCATGATACCACTCCGCAAACCGTCTCAGCCCCTCCCGGATTCCGATTTTCGGTGTGAAACCGTAATCCCGTTCGAGCGCAGAGGAATCGGCATACGTTACGGGCACATCCCCCGGCTGCATCCCGACGAGCTCGCGATGCGCCTCGAAATCGTAGTTTTCTGCAAGGACGCCTGCGCGCACCAGTTCTTCCTGGAGTATGGCGATGTAATCCAGCAGGTTTTCCGGTGTGCCTCCGCCGATGTTGTAGACAGCGTATGGCGGGAGGGGGAGTCCATCCTCGCCGACAGCCTTTTCCGGCGCACCCTGCATGACGCGGAAGACCCCCTCGACGATGTCATCCACGAAGGTGAAATCCCGCTTACAGTTGCCGTAGTTGAAGATCTGGATCGTCTTGCCCGCCGCGAGCTTCTGCGTCGCCGAGAAATAGAACATATCCGGACGTCCCGCGGGGCCGTAGACGGTGAAAAATCGCAGCCCGGTCGACGGGATGTTGTAGAGCTTCGAATAGCTGTGCGCCAGCAGTTCGTTGCTCTTTTTGGTCGCCGCGTAGAGGCTGACCGGGGTGTCCACCTTGTCATCCGTCGAGAACGGCACCTTTTTGTTGCCGCCGTACACCGACGAGGAGGAAGCGTAGACGAGATGCTCCACCGGATGCGCCCGGCATGCCTCGAGAATGTTGTAGAATCCGATGATGTTCGATTCGATGTACACATCCGGATGATCGATCGAATACCGCACGCCCGCCTGTGCCGCGAGGTTCACGACTACTGCAGGACGGTAGGTCTCGAACACCTGATCGAGGAGCGCCTTGTCCGCGATTGACCCCTTCACGAAGACATGCTTCACCGGGGAGGTCTCCGCCGCTTTTTCGATGAGGGAGAGTCGGTATTCCTTCAGCTTCGGATCGTAATAGTCGTTCATGTTGTCGAGGCTGACGACCGTCCCTGCGTTCATCTCCCGCAGAAGGCGCAGAACGAGATTTGCCCCGATGAATCCGGGAGATCCCGTGACGAGAATGGTTTTTCCGTTCAGTTCCACATGCTGCTTCATCGCTCTCACCTCGTGATTCCTTTGTAGTTTTTCTGGACGGCTTCGTAGCTCTCAAGATTGCCGATGTCGTAGCGGCTGCCGGGCATTTCCATGCTGTGAAGCGTCGCGTGCCGGCACATCCAGGCGACGAGCGATCCAGGCGCGTCGGTCCCGCATCCGTCCGCGATGGCTTCTTTGATCTGCCGCGCATCTTTTCTCGTGTAGAAATAGAAGGGCGGCGTGCACCAGTGGGATTTCGGATTCTCCGGCTTTTCCTCGAGGGAGAGGAGAACGTCGTCCTCGCCGATCTCGCTGATGCCGGATTTCCTCAGCCTCTTTACATCGTCCTCCTTGTACCGCATGGTGCAGGAGGTCTTTTTTTCATCCGCATAACGAATGAAATGCGTGAGGGAGAAGTCGAGCACGTTGTCCCCGGCGATGACAAGAAGATCGTCGTCGAGATTGAGCTTGTCGATCGCGAACTGCATGTCGCACACCGCGCCGAGCCGGGTCTCGTTGGTAGAGGTCCCGTCGTCCACCACGGTGATGGGGAGCGTATGCGCCGCGGCCCATTCCTCAAAGTGATGCGCGAACTTGTGGTTGGAGATCACAATGTACTCGTCCACCGCGCCGAGCGTGTCGATATCGTCGAGCAGCCAGTCGAGGATGGTTTTCTCTCCGACCTTGAGGAGCGGCTTCGGAAAGTTTTCAGTGAGCGGATAGAGACGGGTCGCGTAGCCCGCCGCAAGAATCAGACACTTCATAATCCACCTCAGAACTGCACGCCGTCCGCGCTGTGGCAGACGTGCGCGCTGTATTTGCCTTCGAGGGCAGGGAACGCCGCGAGGTACTCCCGCCCGACTTTCTCGAGAATGCTTTCTTCAAACGCGGGATCCACCAGCGCCATGCAGCAGCCCTTGAAGCCCGCGCCGGAGAACCGCCCGCCGTAGATGCCGTCCGTCTGGGTCATGATCTCGTAGAGCTTTTTCAGCTCCGGCGAACCGGTCTCCCAGTTGTAGATCGAGGATTTGCCGCTTTCAAACGAGAGGCGGCCGTATTCCTCAATATCGCCGCGCCGCCATGCCTCCGCTCCGGCCTCCACGCGCGCGTATTCCGTGTACCAGTGCTCTGCGCGCTTGGCCCAGTTTTCCGGCAGACGGGACTTGTATTCCTCGTACACTTCGCGCGGCACATCCCGGAGATAGGTGTCCCCGAACTTGCCGTATTCCATGCCGGAGAAGGCTTTGAGGGCGTAAGCTGCGCTTTTCAGCTCGTCCACGCGCATGTTGAACTTCGATCCGGCGAGCGTCCGCTCGATCCCCGAGAAGAAGATCATGATCTCGTACGGCTTCATGGCAAAACTCTGCGGGATCAGCTCGTAGCTGTCGTCCTTCGTGTCCAGATAGAGCAGGCGGTCCTTCACGGAATACACCTCGCAGCTCTGATCCAGCTTGCCGCAGGAAACGCCGACATAGTTGTTCTCCGCTGCCAGCGCGGTCATGATGATCTCATGGGCTGTCGGATGGATGCGGTTCACACGGCAGAGCGCGGCGAGAAAGGCGATGATCACCGCCGCCGAGGAGGATAGCCCGCCGATCGGGAGGGTCCCTTCGATGACGCCGGAAAGACCGGTCCTGAGCGGGAAGCGCTGTGCCAGCGCAATAGTTGCCCCGCGCAGATAATCCGCCCAGTCGTTCTGTTTTTCCTCGGGCGTCGAGGCGACGTGCCACTGCGCGCGCTTCGCAAATTGGAGGGATACAAGCTCGATGACGCCGTTCTGCTTCGGGCTGTAGGCGATGTGGATGCCCTTGTCGATGGCCAGCCCGGTGATCTTGCCGAGGTTGTGGTCGGAGTGCGCGCCGATCGGGCAGATACGATAGGGGCAAAACGCCATCCCGGACGGCTCGCGGTTGTAGATTTCCTCAAATCGTTCTTCGCAATGCATGATGATGTACCTCGTATATGTTCAGTCGCGACGGAACAGGTCGCGCGTGTAGACCTTGTCCGCCACGTCGTCGAGCGCAGTGTCGTAGCGATTGGCAATGATGCACCCGCACATTTTCTTGAATTTCCGGATATCGTTGACGACAAGGCTCCCGAAGAAGGTGGTCCCGTTTTCCAGTGTCGGTTCATAGATCACGACCGTCGCGCCCTTGGCCTTGATCCGCTTCATGACGCCCTGGATTGAGGACTGGCGGAAATTGTCGGAATTGGCTTTCATGGTCAGACGGTAGACGCCGACGACGACATCCTTCTGTTTCTTCTCACGATCGGTGGAATATGCCTCGCTGTTTCCATAGGTCCCCGCGATCTCAAGCACCCGGTCGGCAATGAAATCCTTGCGCGTGCGGTTGGATTCCACGATGGCCTGAATCAGGTTTTCCGGCACATCTCGGTAGTTTGCGAGAAGCTGCTTTGTGTCCTTCGGGAGGCAGTAGCCGCCATACCCGAAGGAGGGATTGTTGTAGTAATCGCCGACACGCGGATCGAGGCAGACGCCACGGATGATTGGCGCGGTCTCCAGTCCCTTGACCTCCGCGTAGGTGTCGAGCTCGTTGAAATAGGAGACGCGGAGCGCGAGATAAGTGTTGACGAAGAGCTTGGTCGCCTCGGCTTCGGTCGTCCCCATGAAGAGCGTTTCCACGGGTTTTTTTATGGCGCCTTGCTGTAGGAGTGTCGCGAATGTATGCGCCGCCTCCTCGGTCTCCCGGTCGCATCCGACGATGATCCGGGAAGGGTAGAGGTTGTCGTAGAGCGCCTTGGACTCCCGCAGAAACTCCGGGCTGAAAAGAATGCTGTGCGTTCCGAATTCTTTTCGTACACTTTCTGTATAACCGACGGGTACGGTGGATTTGATCACGATGAATGGCTTTTTCTCCCGTTCATATGCGGCATCGAGCACCGCCTGAATGACGGATTCAACCGCGGAGCAATCAAAGAAATTGGTCTTCGGATCGTAATTTGTCGGCGCGGCGACAATGACAAAATCAGCGTCCCGATAAGCCGCAGAAGCATCGGTCGTAGCGGTAAGGCACAGCGTCCGAGTTCCGGCCTTGGCTTCGCCGAGATATTTTTCGATGTACTCGTCCTGAATCGGGGACTTGAAACGGTTCAGCTTTTCCACCTTTTCGGGGACGATATCGACTGCGGTGACCTCGTTGTGCTGGGAAAGCAGGACGGCGAGCGAAAGGCCGACATATCCCGTCCCGGCGACGGCAATGCGATAGGGCCGATCTGCGCGAACTGGAATGGTCTCCTCCGAATAAAGGGAAGGGATATCAAAATCGAGAACCTTAGCAAGCGCTTCGAGCTGATCGAGGGAGGGAAGATAGGTCTGGTTTTCGAGCTTGCTCAGCACCGAACGGTTCATTCCGATCCGCTCTGCAAGCTCCGCCTGGGTGATTTTCAAAGCCTTCCGCCGGGCGAAAACCGTCTCCGCGAGGAGGCTGCGTGAGAGTTTTTTCATGGATGGACTTTCTTCTTGTTGTTTTGAACGACACAAAATACGCTATGCTCTGTGTCGATCGGAGGTATTATAGCACATTTGCATTATAATGTCAACAATATA
>JAEEGL015922830.1_pt1 | contig 15509 bp, 13 predicted proteins | sample 9134231 | NCBI WGS metagenome assembly JAEEGL01 (sample SAMN16246548, study PRJNA631951) | gut metagenome | biome: gut microbiome; feature: rumen; material: fiber-attached | host: Bos | place: Iran: Karaj | collected 2018-10
AGTCATGGGACAGTTTTTAGAATATCTTAAAATTTAATTTAAGAGCATCTGGGACAACAAGATGCGATCCGTACTGACCATGTTCGGTATTATTGTGGGCATCTCGTCCGTAATCATGGTGGTAAGTCTCGGAAACGGAATCAAGGGCACCATTACCGGTGACATGAATTCCCTGTTTTCTTCCCAGGTATACATCAAGGCCGGAACGGTTACGGAACTGTATGAAGAAGCCATCATGGACCGTGCCGATGTGGATGCGGTGCTGGATAAGGTGGAAGGACTGAAATGCTTTTCCATGGAAGAATCCGTCTTTATGGAAATTGTCTCCGGGAAAAAAGCTCCTTATTGCTACGCCATTGCCTGCAATGATACTTACGGGGTGTCGGAAACGGCCGGATTTTTAAGCGGACGTTTCTTTAACCGGGATGAATATGAAGAGGGCAAGAGAGTCTGCGTCATCAACGAATACGGTGCCAAAGAGATTTTCGGACACACCAGCGTGGTTGGTGAAACCATTACCTTCAAGTTCGATACCGGCAAGGAGGCTGATTACGTGATTGTCGGAGTCCGGAAAAAAGCGGATTCGGCACTCTATAACATGGGCGGAGAGACAATCGAAGTCAAAATCCCCTATACCGCATATGCGAATGAACTTGGAATCGGTCCGGATGACGACTATTTTACCAGCGTGCTGATGATGCCGCAGGATCCGAAGGAAAGTAAAACGGTCATCCGGGGCTGCATCAAGCTTCTGGAAGCAAGAAAAGGTCTTCGCGGACAGAAGAAGATTACCTACACCAGCTTTGAATCCGTTATGGATCAGGTAAACATGATTATCAACGGCGTGACGATTTTCATCTCGTTCGTGGCAGCCATTTCACTGGTAGTCGGCGGTGTCGGCGTTATGAATATTATGCTCGTATCCGTTACGGAACGGACGCAGGAAATCGGTATCCGTAAGGCACTCGGTGCCAGGGTTTCGTCCATTATGATCCAGTTCCTGGCAGAGTCTGCCGTGCTGACTGCCGTGGGCGGTGCACTCGGAATTCTGTTCGGTTATCTGGGTGCGGAACTGCTTTGCTTCATTGCAAGCAAGGTCACGAAGATGAACGTCGTAGCGACCATCAATCCGTTAATTGTACTCGGGGTTGTGGGATTCTCCGCCGTTATCGGTATGTTCTTCGGAATGTATCCGGCAAAGAAAGCAGCTCAGTTAAGCCCGATTGAGGCATTGAGACAGGAGTAATTCATGGGTAAGTTTTTCGAATATTGGAAAATGGCATATTTCAATATCCGCATGAATAAAGTAAGAGCGTTTCTTACCATGCTGGGTATTATCATCGGAATTGCTTCCGTAGTCGGCATTCTCTCCGTCGGAAACGGATTCTCCAACTGGGTTTCCGGATCCTTAAACGGACTGGTGGGCAGCTATTTTAACCTCTATGTAAGCGGGGATACGGAGATTCCGAGAAGCGTTATGGAAACGCTCGTAAACAAGTATCCGGAGATTACGGGATACTCGGACGACATCGGTCTTTCCGGTGTGGTCGATACCGTAAAGGGCGAAGAAGAAGAGGTTACCCTGTACGGCGGCAATGTACAGAGACAGACGATTTCAAAGGATGAACTCCTCTACGGAAGATTCTACGATGAAAACGATTTTGAAAACGGAAATAAAGTCTGTGTCATCGACACCTACGGTGCCCGTAAAATGTTCGGCTACGAAGATGCAATCGGTGAAACCGTTTACTTCCATACCAGAGGCGGAAGGGAAATCGCATTAAAAGTCATCGGTATCCGTAAAACCGACAAGAAGGATCAGGAAAAGAAAGATACGGTAAATGACGACGGTGAAGATACACAGGTGATCGTCATCCAGTTCCAGGATCCGTCCATCTCGGTGGAGATTCCTTCCACGGTTTTATATAACGAATTCGGACTTGATGCCGACAACCTCTGGGGGGCATATGTATTCGTGGACGAGCCGTCCCATGCAACGGAAATGAGTGCGAAGGCAAGAAGATATATTGAAGCGGCGCTGGATGTCAGAGGACAAGATGCGGTTATGTCTTACGAAATGGCATCCTCGGTTTCCTCCATTAAGAGCATTCTGGCAGGTATTACGGCCTTCATCATGATGGTTGCGGCAATCTCCCTTTTCGTAGGCGGTGTCGGTGTTATGAACATCATGCTGGTATCCGTAACCGAGCGTACCCGTGAAATCGGTATTCGTAAGTCTCTCGGTGCAAGAACGTCCTCCATTATGTGGCAGTTCTTAATCGAGTCCGGTCTGATTTCCTTAACGGGCGGAATCATCGGTATCATCGTCGGTTATATTTTCTCCTCGGTGGCCTGCGTGGTTGCACACATGGTAAAAGATACGCTCAACTTTACACCGGCCTTCAATCCGCTTCTGATTCTCGGAATCGCGGTATTCTCGATGGGAATTGGCGTGTTCTTCGGACTCTATCCCGCAGGCAAGGCAGCAAAAATGACACCTATTGATGCGCTTCGCCACAAGTAAGTTATAGTGAGTGGTGATTGCAGCGTCCCCTACCATACCCTAATAGAAAACTCCACCCACATTCGTGGGTGGAGTTTTTTTGAAAAGTTTCTTCGTAAGAGCGGGTGCCCATGGATTTTTATTTCTCTGCGTCTTCAGGTTCGAGGAGGGCGGTGTGCTGCGGGGCGACGAATTTAACGCCCGACGGAATCAGCCGGATATCGAGTGTGGTCTCTTCCGGCGCGAAGCCCTCGCCGTCCACGTTTAAGCTGAAGCGCTCGTGATCTTTTCTCGTGATGATCATGCGGCGTCCTTTTACCATTGTATAGCGGTCCTGGATGTCCGCATTCTTCCCGAAATACAATTTCATATAAGTTTCTGCCGCCTTGGTCGAATGCATCTGATGGAAGAGGAAAATATTCATAATGCCGTCGTCCGGATAGGTTTCGTCGGAAACCGTTATCCGGTTTCCCAAGACCCTGCCGTTCATGCAAAGCACCATCGCATAGTGCCCGGAATAATCGGTGCCGTCGATGGAAATCTCATAGTTGGTATCCACGTTTCGCAAAAGGTCGTAGGATACACCGAGACCGTATGCTGCGGTGGAACTGGTTTCCGAAATCAGGGAAAAGAGGCTTTCCGTTTCGAAGATGCTGTTACCGATGCCGATATTTACGAAGTCCAAGGCCTTGCAACTGCCGACCACTTTGATGTAATCAAGCTCATCCACGCGACCGTCCAGAAGATTCTCGATGTTCCTAAAGCCGCGGTTTCCGTCTTTGTAACATTTTAAAAAGTCGTTGGAAAGACCGGTCGGATAGCAGGCAATCTGGCGGTTGGGCTCATCGTCCATTCCGGAGAGCGTCTGTGTTAAGGTTCCGGAGCCGCCGATGCAGTAAAAACGGATATCTTCGTCGGTGAAAAGAGAGCACATTTTTTCCGCAATGAAGCGCTCATATCCGTTGTATTCGGATATGAAAATCAAAGGCGCGATGCCTCTTCTTGCACACACACCTTCTATTTCGGCACGAACACGGTTCGTGACATTCTTTTTGCCCGCTGCGGGATTGATGATAAAAATATGTCTCATGTGTTGATTATAGCATAATGTTGATGGCTGTGGTACAATAACGTATACTGTAATTTGTGATATAATGCGCAAACACGGAAAACAAACGTGTTTATTTAAGGATAAAGAGAGCAGCATCCATGGCAAGAAAATTTACACATATCGGCCTTTCGGGCCGGGAGGAAAAATACAGAAAGACGGGAAAGGTGATTTTTGTCCTGACCTGTATTTTTACCGTGTTCTTTATTCTGGAAGGGCTGGTTGCAACCAACCCGCCGGGGCTGATTGTCTATGCGCTTCTGATGCCTCTTTTGATTGCGGTTCCGACGTTTGTTCCGAAATTTCCCATTCAGTGGCAGGGTATCATCACGGAAATCGTATGGATCGGATTTGTAGCCACTTACGGCATTACCTATCACTGCATGGGGCAGATTAACGATGCGCTGATTGCCGTCATGATTATTATGGCACTATATCTGGACAGCGTGATTCTGCTTGTGGGATTCATCATAATTGCCATTGTGTACGGCACGACATTTATCATAAATCCCGGCCTGATTATGGACAGTATCGCAACGACGGATTCCATGGGCGACTTTGTGCTTCAGCTTTTCGTCCTGACCGCTGCGGTTGCGGGCCTTCTGATTCTTGTCAACCGAATCCGCGCACAGCAGGAAGCACTTGAACAGCGTAACATGAATATGACGAACCTTCTTCGCGTATTGGAGATTAAGCGTGACGAAGCGCAGGCGGCGACGAAGGCCAAGTCGGATTTCCTTGCAAACATGTCGCATGAAATCCGTACCCCGATGAATGCCATTACCGGTATGAGCGAGCTTCTTTCGCAGACCGATTTAACTCCCGATGCACAGGAATACGTCAAGACCATTCAGTCTTCGTCGGGTATTATGCTGGAGCTCATCAACGACATTCTGGATTATTCCAAAATGGACGCCGGCCGTATGGAGCTTGTCAGCGAAGTATACAATCTCGAGGAACTCTTGCAGGACATTTCCCGTCTGATTCAGGCGCGTTTGTACGGCAAGGACGTGGAGTTCATCATCGAAGGCGGCGAGGGTGTTCCGAAGTCGCTCTACGGCGATTCGCTCCGTATTAAGCAGATTCTTTTAAACCTTCTCGGCAATGCCGTAAAATTCACGAAGGAAGGATATATCAAACTTGCGGTAAGCTGCACACCCGGCAAAGAGGACGTTGTGGTGATGCATTTTGACGTCATCGATACAGGAATCGGTATCCGCAAGGAGGACGCTGCCAAACTCTTTAATGAGTTTACGCAGGTGGACAACCGCAAGAACCGCAAGATTCAGGGCACCGGTCTGGGACTTGCCATCGCAAAGAATTTTGCCAAAATGATGCACGGCGACATCACGCTTGAAAGCGAGTACGGCAAGGGCAGTACATTCCATGTCACAATCGACCAACGTATGGTGGAAGAAGACCTTTGCGACTTCGGCGTCATCAATGCCGTGAAGGGCCGCCTGGAAGAGGCCGAAGAAGGCGTGAAGACGATTAACGAATTCTCCTGTCCGAATGCGAGAATTCTGATCGTGGACGATAACAAAGTCAACTTAAAGGTTGCAAACGGTATCATCGGTTCGTACGGCGCAAAGATTACGCTGTCCGATTCCGGTAAGGATGCCCTGCAGCGGGTTCGCAACGGCGAGGAATTCGATATCCTCTTTATCGATCACATGATGCCCGAAATGGACGGTGTGGAGACGGTACAGCGAATCCGTTCCATCAACAGCGAATATACGAAGAACGTGCCGATTATCGCACTGACTGCGAATACGGGTGCGGGCGACAAAGAAATGTTCTTAAAATCGGGCATGAACGACCTGCTCGCAAAACCCATCGATACACACTCGCTGGCACGGATTCTGCGTACGTTCCTGCCGAAGGATTTGCAGGTTGAAATTGCCAATGCACCGGTCAGCGGAATGAAGGGTGTACAGTACGCGCTCGGCGCGGACGATACTGCCGCAGCCGGAACCGGCAAGGGCGGAACGGTATTTGACGAGAAAGATTTTACCTTCCCGATGAAAGGAATCGATTACCGCTATGCATACGATATTTTCTCGGGCAACCGCGATGCGTATATCGAGATTTTAAAATGTATTCGCGAGGAAGGACAAAAGAAGCCCGCGCAGCTTCGTAAGTTCCTCGAGGAGAAGGATTACAAGAATTACACGATTGAGGTACACGCTTTAAAGAGTTCTTTCTTAAGTATCGGCGCCATGACGCTTTCGGATCATTTCCGTGAGCATGAGATGAACGGCAAGTCCGGCCACAAGAAAGAGATTAAGGATGATGCCGAGAATCTTTTGAAAGAGTATCAGGATATGCTTGCGCAGATTGATGCGTTCTTCGTTTCCGAGGAGAAGGAAGAGCCGTCGAAGAAGCAGGCAGGCAGCGCGATTTCGCTTCGCGAGTATAAGCGTACGCTTGAGTACATCGCAAAGAGTCTGGAGTATTTCGAAATCGACCGCGCCGAAGAAGAAATGAAAGATTTAATGCAGTGCAAGCTTGACGAGAAGGCAGAAAAGAGGCTTGCCGACGCGAAACATCATATGGACAACTTTATGTATGAGGAGGCCAGGGAAGAGATTATGGTGCTTCTTTCCATGGCGGAAGCGGAGAACTGATCCGGGGGGCAGTTATGAAACACATTCTGATTGTGGACGACAACAAAACGAATCTGATTATGGCACGTCAGGAACTGAAAGAGGAGTACGAAGTTACTCCCGTCATTTCGGGCGAGCAGGCGATTCAGTTTCTGGAAAAAAGAATTCCGGACTTAATCCTTTTGGATATCGCCATGCCGGTAATGGACGGAAAAGAAACCCTGACCAGAATCAAGAGCAATCCCGCGTGGAGTGCGATTCCGGTAATTTTCTTAACCAGTGACGAATCTCCCGAAACCGAGGCGGAATGCCTGCGTCTGGGCGCGGAAGATTACATCCGCAAACCCTTCGTTTCCAAGGTTATGAAGAGCCGTATCGAGCGTGTCATCAATACGCACACCGCAACAAACGATTATATCGATCTGGCGCGCCGCGATGCGCTGACCGGACTTTACAACCGTAAATACACCGAGGAACTGATTCGCAAGAGCATTGAAACCGGTACTTCCGGAATGATGTTCATGATTGACCTCGATAACTTTAAACTTATTAACGATAAAATGGGGCATGCCGAAGGTGACAAGGTCATCCGTATGTTCGCGGATATTTTAAGACAGTATGCAAGAAGCAACGATATCGTCTGCCGTCTCGGCGGTGACGAATTCATCCTTTATCTTGTCGGTGTCGGCGAACGTAAAATCGCCGCGGAGCGTGCCAAGAACATTATCAACACACTGGATGAAAGACTGGACGACATGGGCTTTTCGAAGACCTGTTCCGTATCCGTCGGTATCGCGATTTATCCGCAGGACGGCGACAATTTCCAGACCCTTTACAACAATGCGGACCGCGCACTTTATCTTGTAAAGAAGAACGGAAAGAATTCGTATCGTTTCTACAGCGACGAGGAGGACGGAAGCGAGGTTCTGCCGTCATCGCTTGCAAACATCCGTTACTTAATCGAAGGACGTCAGGATTATTCGGAAGGCGTTTACAATGTTATGTATGATGAATTCCGGTACATCTTTAATTTTATCTCGCGTTATGCGTCGAGAAACAAACGCCCCGTGCAGCTGATGCTCTTTACGCTGCAGTGCGACATCGGAACGGATCGCGACCGCGTCATCCGCTCGATGGATGCACTGGAAAGCGCGGCATCCGTAACGCTTCGCATGGTCGACGTCGGCAACCGTTTCTCCGACAAGCAGTATGTGGTCATCCTTCTGGATGCGGACATGGACAGCGCAAAGCAGGTGGCAATGCGCCTGATTTCCAAGTATGAAATCATCAAGCCCGAGGACGGACTGAGAATCCAGTATGAAAGCTGCCCGCTTCGTTTCCACATCGGGCAGGAGAAAGAGAAGAACGATAACGCGCAGTAACTTAGGAAAGAGGAAGGGAACTTGGAAACAGAGTTCGACGTAAAAATCACAACATCGGCATTGTTCGATTTTAAAATGCAGGTGCTCTACAGACAACCGGTGACCATCATCATGACGGCCATCGGGTGTTTGATGATATACGGATTCATTACGCTGCGTCAGTGGTATTTTCCGCTGATTGCGCTGATCTTAATCCTTTATCCGCCGATTGATATGCTGCGTTTGTCCGTGATGCAGGCGAAAATGGTGCCGGCGTTTAAAAACGGCATGCATTACAAGCTCTCGCCGGAAGGCATTCTGGTCAAATCCGGTGAGGAAGAGCAGCTGGTTTCGTGGGAGAACTGCACGAAGGCCAGCGGCAGCAGGAGCAGCTATTTTATCTTTACGGGAAAGAAGAATGCGTTTATTCTTCCGAAGGCGGATATGAAGGAAAAGACCGAGGACGTGCTGCGGATTATCAGCGCGAACATGGCGCCGGAAAAGGTAAAGATTCGTTTTTAAGAATAAGTGACAGGCGCGGATGCCTGTTGAAAAGATAAGCAGGATTTGGAATTGAGAAAAGAAATAGAAACACACAGCGCGGCGGAAACGTTTGCGCTGGGAGAAACAATCGGAAAAGAAGCAAAGCCCGGGCAGGTTTATGCATTGCTCGGTGATTTGGGTGTGGGCAAAACCGTGCTGATTCAGGGCGTTGCGAAGGGACTCGGAATCGACGGTCCCGTGAATTCGCCGACCTTTACCATCGTGCAGGTGTACGAAAACGGAAGACTGCCGTTCTATCATTTTGACGTCTACCGCATCGGCGATGTTGAAGAAATGGATGAAATCGGCTATGAGGAATACTTCTACGGCGAGGGCGTTTCCTTCGTGGAATGGGCAAATCTCGTGGAAGAAATCATGCCGAAGGAAACGATACGGATTACGATTGAGAAGGACCTGGAGAAAGGGTTTGATTATCGCAGGATTGGCATTGTTCAGCCCTGAGTACCGACGGGGATGCCGATAAACCGGGTGTTTGGAAAGAGAGAATATGAAAATACTTGCACTGGATTCCTCGGGAAATGTGGCGAGCATCGCGCTTCTCGAAGATGATGTTTTAAAAGCTGAATATACGATTGATTACAAAAAGACGCATTCCCAGACGCTTCTCCCGATGCTGGATGAATTAAAGCGTATGACGGAACTGGATCTGGAGAGTATCGATGCAATTGCGATTGCGGCAGGACCGGGATCTTTTACCGGACTTCGTATCGGCGCGGCAACCGCAAAAGGACTTGCACTGGCTTTGGAGAAACCGATTGTTCCGGTTCCGACCACGGAAGGACTTGCGTACAATCTCTACGGCCATAACGGCGTCATCTGTCCGATTATGGACGCAAGACGCGAGCAGGTCTATACCGGATTGTACGGATTCATTTCCGCGTCCGAAGAATGCGACACCTGTGATTCCAAAGAAGATCATTACGAATTCGTCTGCATCAAAGAAACCTCCGCGATGGGCATCGAAGAACTTTGCGGAATCCTAAACGAGCGCGGCGAGGAAGTGATTTTCTTAGGCGACGGCGTTGCGGTTTACCGCGAAAAAATCGCCGGCCTTATGAAAGTACCATACCTTTTTGCACCGGCACATTTATGCCGTCAGCATGCCGGAAGTGTTGCCGTACGCGGCATGGAGCTTTTTGCGGCGGGAAAGACACAGACCGGCGCAGAGCACAGTCCGCTTTATTACAGAACGTCGCAGGCGGAACGCGAGCGCAGAGAAAAGGCGATTATCCGTCCGATGCGCGATACCGACCTTGATACGGTTGCCGAAATGGAGAACGCTTCCTATCCCGATCCATGGACGGTAAAAGGATTTGAAGAAGAACTGTCCAATACCGCAGCGATGTGTGTGGTAATCGAAGATACTACAGGTGTAGTCGGATACTCGGTTTCCATTCTGACCGGTGAAGATGCGGATCTGGTAAAAATCACCGTTGCGGAGAAAGAACGCTGCAAGGGATACGGACGAAAACTCCTTGATGAAACGGTTGCGGAACTTCATAACCGCGGAATTCAAAACGTGACACTCGAAGTACGTGCTTCCAACGAACCGGCCATTGCGCTTTACGAGCGTGCCGGATTTATGTCGGAAGGCGTACGGCCGAATTTTTACGAAAAACCTGTGGAGGACGCGGTCATTTACTGGCTGCGAGATATGAAATGATAGATGTTTGCCTGCTCGGAACCGGCGGCATGATGCCCCTGCCTTACAGGTGGCTTACGTCACTGCTGGTTCGTTACAACGGTCATACGATTCTGGTAGACTGCGGCGAGGGCACCCAGATTGCAATGCGCGAGAAGGGATGGAGCCCGAATCCCGTGGATGTGATTTGCTTTACCCATTTTCACGCGGATCATATCAGCGGCCTGCCGGGTATGCTTCTTAACATGGGCAATGCGGACCGCACGGAGCCGGTCACCTTAATCGGACCGAAAGGTCTTACACGCGTAGTATCATCGCTTCGCGTGATTGCACCGGAGCTTCCGTTTGAAATAAAATGCATCGAGATTTCGGATGTGGAAGAAGACTTCCTGATTCCGGAACTGGAAGGACTCGGTATTCACGCATTCCGCGTCAATCACAACGTGGTCTGCTATGGATACAGTTTCGTTTTGGGACGTGCCGGTAAATTTGATGCGGAACGTGCCAAGGCACAGGAGATTCCCTTAAAGCTCTGGAGCCGCCTGCAGAAAGGCGAAACCATCGAGCAGGACGGAATCACATATACACCGGGCATGGTTATGGGCGAAGCCCGCAAAGGACTGAAGCTTACCTATACGACGGATACGCGTCCCTGCGAGTCGATTGTGCGAAATGCAACCGGCGCGGATTTGTTCATCTGCGAGGGCATGTACGGCGAGCCGGGCATGGAAGAAAAGGCAAAGTCGCATAAGCATATGACTTTTTACGAGGCTGCGAACCTGGCGAAACAGGCCGGCGTGCCGGAACTTTGGCTGACACATTACAGCCCGTCCTTGAATTATCCGGAGCAGTATAAGGATGAAGTGCGCAAGGTCTTCCCGAACACCATCGTTGCAAGGGACGGACGCACGGTTGAGTTGAAGTTTGAAGACGAAGCCGAGAGTAAGCAGGAGAATTAGACAGTGTGCGTGCCGCATAGGTCGGCGAAAACATAGAATAATTAGGAAATAAACCGTAAAGGGCAGATTTATTGATACACGGTTTGTTGATAAGGAAATATACATGGGATTGGTTAAACAAGACATTTATATACTGGGAATCGAGTCTTCCTGCGACGAGACCGCGGCTGCGGTCATCAAGAACGGCAGGGAGATTCTTTCCAACGTGATTTATTCGCAGATTAATCTGCACACGCTTTACGGCGGTGTGGTTCCCGAAATCGCGTCGAGAAAACACATTGATAAAATCAATCAGGTCATCGAAGAATCCCTAAAGAAAGCGAATGTTACCTTAAAGGACATCGATGCCATTGCGGTTACCTACGGCCCCGGACTTGTGGGTGCACTTCTGGTCGGTGTTGCCGAAGCAAAGGCCATCGCGTTTGCGACCGGCATTCCGCTTGTCGGCGTGCATCACATCGAAGGACATATCTGTGCAAACTATCTGGCAAACACGGAACTCGAACCGCCTTTTATGTGCCTTGTGGTATCGGGCGGACATACGCATCTGGTAAATGTAAAGAATTACGGCGAGTATGAAATCTTAGGCCGTACCTTTGACGATGCGGCGGGCGAGGCATTCGACAAAGTGGCGCGTGCCATCGGACTCGGCTATCCGGGCGGACCGAAGATTGACAAAGTTTCCGATGAGGGAAATCCTGCGGCCATTGATTTTCCGAGGGCGAAAGTGGGAGAGACCGGATACGATTTTTCCTTCAGCGGTTTGAAGAGCGCAGTACTGAATTATTTGAATAGCTGCGAGATGAAGGGCGAGGAGATTAACCGTGCGGATGTTGCGGCATCCTTCCAGCAGGCCGTCATTGACGTGCTGGTCGGACATTCGATGGACGCACTGGATAAATACGGAGTTAAGAAATTTGCGATTGCAGGCGGCGTTGCAAGCAATTCGCATTTGCGTGCGGCATTTGAGGAAGCCTGCAAAAACCGCGGTGTGGAGTTTTTCCTGCCGCCGCCGATTCTTTGTACCGACAACGCTGCCATGATCGGCTGTGCGGGATATTATGAGTTTATTAACGGTGTCCGGAGCGGATACGATTTGAACGCGGTGCCGAACTTACGCCTCGGCGAGCGATAGAAAGGTCACACAGGCAGACATGAGCAATGAAACAGCTGACAACAGAATAAATAAAGCTTCCGGCCGCACTGTAGCCATCGTACTTGCGGCAGGCTCCGGCAAGCGGATGCATTCAGATGTCGCAAAGCAGTTTCTGCTTTTAAACGACCGTCCGATTCTTTGCTACAGCCTGGATGCCTTCGAGCAATCCGACTACATCGATGAGGTGATTCTGGTCACCAGCCCGGACGGCATGGAAACCTGCGAAGAAATTGTAAAGCAGAACGGATACAAAAAAGTGAAATCCATCGTTCTCGGCGGAAAGGAACGTTACCACTCCGTGTGGAACGGCCTGAAAGCGGCGCGTTACGAAGCGGATTCCGCGAAGGAAGATGCACCGGAATATGTTCTGATTCACGACGGCGCACGTCCCTTTATCAGCGAAGAAATCATTGAAAGAAATATGATCGCATTACTGTCCGACAAAGCCTGCGTAACCGCAGTTCCTTCGAAGGACACGGTAAAAATCGCAGACGAAGACGGTTATGTGGCAAGTACACCGAAGCGAAGCCTCGTCTGGAACATGCAGACGCCGCAGTCCTTTGCGTTTGAGCTTGCGTACACCGCATACAAAAGCCTGATTGAAAACGAAGACGAACTGCTTGCGAAAGGTATCTCGATTACGGACGATGCAATGGTGGTCGAGTATTTTACGGACAGCAAAGTAAAACTTGTGGAAGGTTCTTACGAAAACATTAAGATTACGACCCCCGAGGACCTTAAGATTGCGAAGGAGTTTCTATGAATTCGAAAAAATGCAAAACAATTGCAATCATTTGTTTTATCGCTTCGGCGCTTTGCGCAGTCGGTCTTGTTGTGAGCGGAATTCTCAACAGCCCGAAGAAAACGGAGCGATTTTTAAATCGTTACGAGAAACTCTGCAATGCGGGCGATGAGGACCGGATTGAGAAACTTTACTTTGAAGACAAGAATACGCCGGCGGTCGTGGCGGAGATTCCGTACAAGGGACTGGATGCGAATTTCCTGCTCGAGGATTTTATCGAGACCGGCGACAAGGAATATTTGCTGACCTTTTCGGCATATTACGAAGTGCCGCACGAAGAAGGCGGTAAAATGACCAACATTCCCCATGCATATTCGGGAAATGAACTGAAACTGAAGAAGACGCTTTTCGGTTACCGGATTATGAGCGTCAAGAATGCGGAGAAAGAATGAGGGCGGATTGATGAAACATTGCAGAAACATACTTTTTACGATGATCATTGCGGCAATGGCCCTGTTCTTTACGGGCTGCGGCTGCGAAACGAAGGCGACGGTGAAAGTGAACCCCGACGGAAGCGGAACGCGTACCATGGTATGCTCCATTCCGAAGTCGGAGCTGACGGCGTTCGGCAAGAATAAGTTAAGTGAAGTGGACACCATCATCGCCAACAATACGCCGAAGGTCATGACCTATACCTATTCGGAAGACAAGAAAAACTATGTGGCGACATTCGTTTTGAATTTTGACTCCACCGAGGATTACGAGCAGAAGTTAAATACCTTCTGCAAGAAAAAGGCGAAAGTAACCCGCGAAATCAGCAAATCTCCGTTTGCGGTAAAGATTTCCTATTCTGAGAATCTCTCGACAACCGAGATGCTCGAATGGCTGGTCGATGCGATGATTGACAATAAAGTCGTTGCGGAGCGAAACCGCGGCAACTTCTTTGAAAGCGTCAATACTTCGCTGGAATTTGAAGGAAAGAGGTATGACAGCGGCTCCGGAAGGCTTTCCGTTCTGCATACCATGTACTGCGAAATCGAGAGTCTGGATATATATACTACGTATGTAGGAGAAGGAAAATACTCCAGAGTCGTTACCATCAATATTAAAGAAAAAGAACTTCAGAAGAATGAAGAAGCGATTAAGGATTACTTAACCGAGGCGATTCCCGAAGGCGGATACGGCGCATGGGACGGGGACAAGTACAGTGTCGTTCTGGCGGATATGACGCCGGAAGAGCTGACTGCCGCCATGGCCAAGTTTACGGGCTATGAAGATTATGAATTCACAACCATTCAGCAGGAGGAAGAAAACGGATTGTTCTCCAAACCCTGCGGTTTCTTTGAAGACGCGGACTGGAGCAATTATGCCTGCAATGCAAAAGGCACCGTAAATGTCAATTACTATCTGGATGAAAAGAATGCGGAAGGCGATGTTGTCATTGACCGTAACGGCGGATACGAAGTAATTGAGAAACAGAGCGAGGGTGGCGATTCTTCCTATATCTGCTTCCCGCTGGGTTTGGTGAATTCGTACGGGGTACGTGCCGTAATCGTTCATTATTTTCACAGTGATTCCGTGAAGTATTCCGTGGTTGCGGAGCCGGACGGAAATCTGAAGAAAGAAATCGAGTTTCATTATGATAATGTAAAACCGGCTGAAATCAAAGAAGTTTTCGACCGGATTGAACTTTTGCGCGACGAAGAAGGAAACGGTGTGCTGACACATCTGGATGTGGATTATACCGAAGAGACGCTTACATTTACAATGACCGGTACGGCGGCAGAGATTAATGAAGCAATGGGAATTATCAGCGGGAGGGAAGACTGCAAAGACTTATCCTTTGCGGGCGAGGTTCGCTGGCTGGTTCCTTTTACCCGGATTGTTGTGGGTGACCGGGTGAATCTGGAAGGCTTCATTCATACGGATGAGGAGAATTCCGCATATTGGCGTATCCCGATTCAGTACCATGCATCCGTGCCCGGACTTGGAAACACCGTAATCGGCGAGAACGTGCCGCTTGCAAATAAAGGAAACAGTTTCGACGGCACCTTGCATACCGGCGATGATTCGAAGTTTGTATATACCGCACTTTCCTTAAATAAGCTTGCCTTTGCGTGGTATGCCCTGATGCTCGTGTGTGTACTGGCGCTCCTTTGGGGTATTTTCTTCGTGGTTCGTTCCGTAATCGAGAGAAAGAGAGAAGTGAACGCAATCCTCGATACAACGGCCCTCCCTGCGGGAGATGCAGCCGAGGCAGTTGAGGCTCTGCCCGTGGCAGAAGCAGCACCTGTTGCAGAGGCTTTGCCCGTTGCCGAAGAGGTCACTGCGGCCCTGCCGGAGGAGTCTGCTGCAGCCTTTCAGGAAGAACCTTCCGAATCAAATGAAACAGATCAGAATGAGGAACCTGTCTAAAACGTTCTTTATGTCAAAAATTACAGTAAAAAATCGTTGACATCCCCATTTCAATTTGTTAGAATATTTTTTGCGCCGACCGAAAAAGGCGCACCCACTGGAGAGGTATCGAAGTGGTCATAACGAGGCGGTCTTGAAAACCGTTTGTCCGAAAGGGCGCATGGGTTCGAATCCCATCCTCTCCGCTTTGTTTCACTCTTTGGAAGCTCTCCTGTGAATTGAATATCGTAACCGTTATTCAGCATTTTGGAGAAGTACCCAAGAGGCCGAAGGGGCTCCCCTGGAAAGGGAGTAGGTCGTGAGAAGCGGCGCGAGGGTTCAACTCCCTCCTTCTCCGTTAGTTTCCTTTATCCTTTATAATAAGGGAAACGATTTGAACCTTGACAAATGAACAGCAATGCAACCCTGAAAATTCCAAAAATGCAGAAATGCATAAAGAGAAAATTCAGAAGA
>JAEEGL011847805.1_pt1 | contig 15508 bp, 12 predicted proteins | sample 9134231 | NCBI WGS metagenome assembly JAEEGL01 (sample SAMN16246548, study PRJNA631951) | gut metagenome | biome: gut microbiome; feature: rumen; material: fiber-attached | host: Bos | place: Iran: Karaj | collected 2018-10
TCATCATTCCCCGCGGCGGCGCGGGACTGATTCGCGCGGTCGTGCAGAACGCGACCGTCCCGGTCATCGAGACAGGCACGGGCGTTTGTCACATCTATGTCGACCGGGAAGCCGATATCGAGATGGCCGCAAGGATCATCCACAACGCAAAAACCTCGCGTCCTTCTGTCTGCAACGCCGCCGAATGCATCCTCGTCCACCGGGATATCGCCGAAAAAGCGCTGCCCGTTATCTATGAAAAGCTCCGGTCTCCGGAAGTCGAGATACGCGGCGATGAAGAGACCTGCCGCATACTGCCCTTCGCCGTACCGGCGTTGCAGGAGGACTGGGGACATGAATACGGCGATCTGATCCTTGCCTGCCGCATTGTTGGATCCATGGATGAAGCGCTTGCGCATATCCGCTCGTACGGAACGGGACACAGCGAAGCCATCGTCACGAAAAACAGCGATACCGCGGCGTATTTTCTCGAAAATGTCGACGCCGCGGCGGTCTATCACAATGTTTCCACCCGTTTCACCGACGGCGGCGAATTCGGCCTCGGCGCGGAGATCGGCATCTCGACGCAGAAACTGCATGTACGCGGCCCGGTGGGTCTGCGGGAGCTGTGCTCCATGAAATACAAGATCTACGGCGAAGGCCAGATCCGATAACTCAGCAATACGGAAAACGTCCGCAGGATGACCTGCGGACGCTTTTTTTATGCTTCTTCTCTTTCTCCCGCGATATACCGCGCGACGTAACCGCCGCTTGCCGAAGCGTGCGAGAGCGAATGGGTCACGCCGGAGCCGTCTCCGATGATGAACAGGCCCTTGTGCCGTGTCTCCAGATGATCGTCGATGTCCACTTCCATGTTGTAGAACTTTACTTCCACGCCGTAGAGCAGCGTATCGTCGTTTGCCGTACCGGGCGCGATCTTGTCCAGCGCGTAGATCATCTCAATGATGCCGTCCAGGATACGCTTCGGAAGGACAAGGCTCAGATCACCGGGCGTTGCGGCCAGCGTCGGCCTCACCCAGCCCTCGCGGATGCGCGCGGGCGTGGAACGGCGTCCACGGATCAGGTCGCCGAAACGCTGTACGAGTACGCCGCCGCCCAGCATATTGGACAGCCGGGCTATGCTTTCGCCGTAGCCGTTGGAATCCTTGAACGGTTCGGAGAAATGCTTCGCGACCAGCAGCGCGAAATTCGTGTTCTCCGTATGAAGCTTCGGATCCTCAAAGCTGTGGCCGTTGACGGTCACGATCCCGTTCGTGTTTTCATTGACGACGATGCCGTTCGGATTCATGCAGAACGTGCGCACCATATCCTGGAATTTCTCCGTCCGGTAGACGATCTTGCCCTCGTACAGCTCGTCCGTCACATGGGAAAACACCGCGGCAGGCAGTTCGACGCGAACACCGATATCCACGCGGTTGGAATGGGTCGGGATCTCCATCTCGCGGCAGACGGTCTCCATCCACTTGCTTCCGCTTCTTCCGGCGGAAATGATCAGATCGCGGCAGGTATATTTCTCGTCGCCCGCACAGACGCAGTAGCCGTCCTCGCATTTTTCAACATGCTCGATCTCGCAGTGGAAATGGAAATCCATCCTGTCCTTCATTTCTTCATACAGGTTTTTCAGGACGATATAGTTGATGTCCGTTCCCAGATGTCGGACTGAAGCGTCCAGCAGGCGCAGCTGGTTCTGCAGACAGAGCGTCTTGAAGTGAGAATCGCCGGTGGAATAGAGCTTCGTGCCCTCCCCGCCGTAGCGAAGATTGATCGAATCCACATAGTGCATGAGTTCCAGCGCCGTTTCGCTGCCGATATGCTCGTAAAGCGTGCCGCCGAAAGCGTTGGTGATATTGTACTTTCCGTCCGAAAACGCGCCGGCTCCGCCGAAACCGCGCATGATCGCGCAGGTCTTGCAGCCGATGCAGTTTTTGATCTTCTTTCCGTCTATCGGACAGCGGCGTTCTTCCAGTCTGCCGCCGGCCTCAAAAATGGCGATCTTTTTCTCCGGCACACATTTCAAAAGCTCATAAGCGGAAAAGATGCCGCCCGGGCCTGCGCCGACTATGATCACGTCATAATCCATGGGTATCCTCCTGCAGGGTAGATTTTTATCCAAGTGATTGTACCACATCGTATACGAAGTTGCAAGACTGCGTTTTTTCGTCATGAAATGAAATGCCGCGCATATAAAATAGAGAAAGAAGAAACGGCAGGCTGGAGGGAGGTCCCTATGAAAATACATGCCCGCAGGCTCCCGCGGATCCGACTGTCCCGTTTCGGGATCGGCCGACGGCTCGGTGCAGTCGTCTTTGCGCTGATGCTTGTCTGTCTTCCCCTGTCGGTCGCGGTACTGATCGACGCGCAGATCAAACCGGTCGTGCGACGCTATGCGTATTCCCGGGCCGTCTCCCTTGCAACAAGCACGGTAAACAGCGCCGTATGCGAAACACTGGAACAAAGCGGCGTGAAGTATCAGGATCTAGTCCATCTGATGACGAATGAATCGGGTGCCGTGACCGCTCTTACCGCAAACAGCGTGGAGATCAACAAGCTCAAAGCAAAGATCCTGACGAACGTCGTAAACAGGCTCGAACAGCTTGAAAACACGAGGCTGAGCATCCCCTTCGGGACCGTGAGCGGCGTCGATATCCTGTCCGGCGTCGGTCCGATGATCCGCTTCACCGTCGTTCCGCTCAGTTCCGCGCAGGCGGAATTTGCCTCCTCCTTTTCTGCGGCGGGGATCAACCAGACGATACATAAAATCAGTATGACCGTCTATGCCGATATTTCCATCCTTCTGCCCGGCGACAGCGTGAACGCCCGGATCGAAACGCAGGTGGACGTCGCCGAAACCGTGATCGTCGGCACGGTACCGGATTCTTATACGAAAGTCGAAGACGTGACCGGCGGAGAACTCACCGATGAGATCTATAATTTCTCGAACTGAAAAGAACACGCTTTTTCGGGTTATTCTTGCCTAATCAGGGGTATAGTGGTATAATAATATGAATGCAGAAAAACAACGCAAAGGCACAGGCCGGAGGATCGGATCTTATGGACGAACAGGCACGCGCAGCCTATCTGCGGCGGGAGATCGCCCGCAATGCGAGGCTTTATTATGATATGGACGCGCCGGAGATCTCGGATTTCGAATATGACGAGATGTTCCGCGAGCTGGAAGAGCTGGAAAGCGCGCATCCCGAACTGATCACGCCCGACTCTCCGACACAGCGCGTCGGCGGCCATGTATCGCAGGGCTTTGCGCCCTATACGCATCAGGTCCCGCTGCTGAGCCTGAACGACGTATTCGATATGGATGAGGTCCGCGCGTTCGACAAACGTGTGCGTGAACAAATCGAGGAACCTGAATATGTCGTCGAGCTGAAGATCGACGGTCTTTCCGTCGCGCTCGAATATGAAAACGGTCTTTTTGTCCGCGGCGCGACCCGCGGCGACGGCCTTGTCGGCGAAGAAGTCACACAGAATCTGCGCACGGTGCGCTCCATCCCCCTGTCCATCGGCGACGTCCCCGGACGCCTTGTCATCCGCGGCGAAGTCTTCATGCCGCATGCGGCATTCGAAGCGCTCAACGCGCAGCGCGTACAGGACGGTCTTCCGCGCTTTGCCAACTGCCGCAACGCGGCGGCGGGCTCCCTGCGTCAACTGGACAGCCGGATCGCGGCAAAACGAAGCCTCGATATCCTCTGCTTCAATCTGCAGAGCTATTCCGAGCGCAGCTTCGATACGCACAGCGATACGCTGGACTGGATCCATTCTCTCGGATTCCCGGTCAGTCCGTATTACAACCGCTTTACGGACATCGAAGACGTCTGCCGCGAGATCGAGCGCCTCGGCGCCCTGCGCGGCACGCTTCCCTTTGATATCGACGGCGCCGTCGTAAAGGTCAATCCCATTGCCGCGCGCGCCGTACTCGGCGAATCCTCCAAGGCGCCGCGCTGGGCCGTTGCTTTCAAATATCCGCCGGAAGAAAAAAGGACGAAGCTTCTGGATATCATCGTCAGCGTCGGACGCACGGGCGTTCTGACGCCGAACGCCGTTCTCGAACCGGTCACCGTGGCCGGCAGCCTGATCTCCCGCGCTTCCCTGCACAATGAGGATTACATTGCCGCGAAAGACATCCGCGTCGGCGATATGGTATTCATCCGCAAGGCGGGCGACATCATCCCCGAACTTGCCCGCGTCGATCTTTCCGCCAGAAGCGAAGACAGCGTCCCCTTCACCATGCCGAAGGTGTGTCCGGTCTGCGGCGCGCCGGTATTCCGCGATGAGCAGGAAGCCGCCACCCGCTGCACCAATGCATCCTGCCCCGCACAGCTCGTGCGGCATCTGGAATACTTCGCGTCCCGAACCGCGATGGATATAGACGGGCTCGGCGAAGCGGTCGTTGAGCAGCTTGTCGCCAATGATATGGTGCGCTCCTGCGCCGATCTCTACACGCTGACCAGAGAACAGCTCATGACTCTGCCCCACTTCGGTCAGAAAAGCGCGGACAACCTGATCCGCGCCATAGAAGACAGCAAGACCCGTGAACTGTACCGCCTGATCTGCGCCTTCGGCATCCGCCAGGTCGGCGAACGCTGCGCCAAAGCGCTGGCCCGGGCCTTCGGTAATCTGGACAGGCTGATTGCCGCCACGCAGGAAGAACTGTGTGCGATCAACGACGTCGGCGCCGTTACGGCGGAAAGTATCGTACAGTTTTTCCGGCAGAGCCAGACCCTGGAGCTCGTCGAACGTTTCCGGGTGGCCGGCCTCAATTTTGAATCGGACGAAGCGCCGTCCGACAACCGTTTTCTCGGCATGACCTTTGTGCTCACCGGGGCGCTCTCCCGTTTTACGCGCGAAGAGGCCGGGGAAATGATCGAAAAACGCGGCGGCAAGGTTTCCGGTTCCGTCTCCAAAAAGACCAGCGTTGTCGTAGCCGGCGAAAATGCCGGATCCAAGCTTGATAAAGCAAACGCGCTCGGCATCCGCGTCATCAACGAAGAAGAATTCCTGCAGCTTCTCGAAAACGAAGGCTGATAGCTATCATAAGGAGCATCTCTATGGATAGACAGATGAAGGTGTTACTGCTTAATGATTCCTTTCCGCCGCTGATCGACGGCGTAGGCAATACCGTGCTGAACTACGCGCGCTATCTGCCGTCGTTTCAGGCGACTCCCGTCGTTGCCGTACCGGAATACAAAGGCGTCGTGGACGATTATCCGTTCCCCGTCGTACGCTATCCGAGCTTCGACACGACCAAGCTGGTCGGATACCGCACGGGATATCCGTTCGATACGCCTACGCTGAACAATCTTAAAAACTACAATTTCGACGTCATTCATTCGCACTGCCCGTTTATCTCCACGATGCTGGCGCGTACGCTTCGGGAAATGACCGGCGCGCCGATCGTATTTACCTATCATACCAAATTCGATATCGATATCCGCAACGCGATCCGCGCGAAGGTACTGCAGAACGCCGCGATCAAAGTCATCGTCGATAATATCTCCGCCTGCGACGAGGTATGGGCCGTATGCGAAGGCGCCGGAGAAAACCTCCGCCAGCTCGGCTATGAGGGCACCTACCGCGTCATGCGAAACGGCGTGGATATGCCGAACGAGCGTGCCGCACAGGAACTGATCGACGAAGCGTCCGCGCAGTACGATCTTACGGAAGCCCCGGTCTTTCTTTTCGTCGGCCGCATCATGTGGTATAAAGGACTGCGCCTGATCCTCGACGCATTGTCCGGGCTGAAAAAGAAGGACAAGGCGTTCACCATGCTCTTCGTCGGCACCGGCAATGATATGGAAGAAGTACAGGCGTATGCCAAAGAAGTCGGCGTATACGAAAACTGCAGGTTTGCCGGAGCAGTGCGCGACCGCGAAAAGCTGCGCGCGATCTACTCCCGCGCCGACCTTTTCCTCTTCCCCTCCACCTTCGACAACAATCCGCTCGTCGTGCATGAAGCCGCGGCCTGCGGTCTGGCCAGCCTTTTGATCCGCGGAAGCTCTGCCGCGGAAGAGGTCGAGGACGGCGTGAATGCGATCCTCACCGAAGAAAACGCCGAATCCATCTATGACGCGCTTCTTGCCTGGATGGACAGGCTCGACGATCTGCACAAGCTCGGAAAGAACGCGCAGGATATGCTGTATTTCACCTGGGAAGACAGCGTTGCGCAGGCGCACAATCGGTACGTCGAGGTTTTGGACAGCTTCCGTCTCAGCGGCAGCCGCCGGGCTTCGTCCAAGTTTGAAAGCCTGTATACGTTCGAAAGCGACTGGGCGAACATGATCGGCCGAATGATCGATTTTTATAAACGCTTCGGGCCGTCATCCCGCAAATAAAAAAACGCCTGTATATAACAAAAGAAGTCCGGATCTTCCGGACTTCTTCTTTACTTTTTGCCTGTGATCCTGGATAAAAGAGAGGGCTTTTTGGTTTCCTGCGGGGTATTGTCATAGCTTTTATAATAACCGTAACCGTAATATCCGCCGTAGTAGCCGCCGTATTTCTTATAGTATCCGCCGCCGCCGTAATAGGAGTAGCGTTCGTTCTTGCGGTCGACCATGTTCAGCACCACGCCGAGGATCGGGCAGTTCGTCGTTTTAAGCTGGTCCAGAGCGCTCTGCGCCATGCGGTAATGAACATTTCCGGAGGCAACGACCATCAGAATGCCGTCGCACATCGGGGCTGTGATCGCCGCATCCGCGACGATGCCGATCGGCGGACAGTCAACGATGACATAATCGTACTTTTCACGGCAGAACTTGATGAGGGCTTCCATCCTCGCGTTCGCGAGCAACTCTGCGGGGTTCGGCGGAACGCGGCCCGCAAGAATGATATGGAAGCGGTTCGTATCCGTCTCAAGCAGAACATCGCCCAAGTTGTTGTGAGCGGAAAGCAGATGGGAAAGACCCGGAAGGTCTCTGTCTTCGGGCTTGAGCTTTTCCGCGATAATGGACTTGCGCATATCCGCGTCGATCAGCACGACGTTGTTTTCGAGCTGAGCAAGCGATCTGCACAGATTCATGGAAAGCGTGCTCTTTCCTTCGTTGGCAAGCGCGCTCGTCACTAAGATGACTTTTTTATCTTTGCCGCAAAATTGTAAATTGGTTCGCAGAAGGCGCATCGCTTCATTGATTTCAAACGGCAGCTCCTGCATGCCAAATTCAATTTTTCTCATAGCCCGTAATTCTCCTTATCCGGTCAATTCCGTTGTTCCGACGGGAAATCCTTATGCTGTAATATATCAAGAGGGCCCGTCCGCAGAAGGCGGTCAGCGTATTCCCTGCTCATTTTCTTTTCCAAATATTCCGCGCACTTGCCAAGATCCGGCGTACGGACATTGCAGTCATGCGCATCGCTTCCGATCGCGCAGACAAGATCCTGCTTCATCAGTTTGGCAACCAGATGCTTCTGACGAATGCCTTCCCTGCCCAGTACGCTGCCCGCGTTGATCTGGAGCTTCGCTCCGTTATCGACCAGCACCTGTGCGAAGGAAAGATCCTGCTGAACCGGCGCATAACGCTCTACATGCGCGATCACCGGCTCATATCCGGCGCTTTTTACAAGCTGTATGGCGGCGATCATAGCTTCGCCCGTATGACGTCCGCCGAATTCCACCAGAAGATTTTTGCTGTTTCCGAGCGGACGGACACTTCCCTGTTCCAGCTTTGTGCGGAACAATTTATCAAAATGATATTCCCTGCTCTGATACAGCGTCAGCGGGAGATTCTCTTTTTCGATCAGGTCCCGCAGTTTCACATATTCCTCCGTCACTTTTTCATCGGAGGATTCAAACATTCCCGCACGAAGATGCGGCGTCAAACATACAACGCCCGTGCCCTGTTCATATTCCAGGCGAAGCAGAGCGACGGCCTCCTGCATGGTATACGCGCCATCGTCCACATACGGGATAATATGACAATGAATGTCAGCAAATTTATACATTTTTTTTCTGTCTGTTTCTTCGCAGCCGATCAAAAGACCGGCGGCAGCGATCTGTGCAGGCGAAAGAAAACCCAAAGACGCCGGGAGGCATAACTACTGCGCCGTTTCCCGATAATAAAGGCGAGGGCTCTCTTTCAGAGAGGACAAGCCTCTCTGAAAGAGAGTTCCCATGGGGTCCATTCGCCACTTAAGAAGCATTAGTCTTCTTTACGACGGAGCGCGACTGCTGCTGCAGCAGCAACCATCGCGACACCTATAGCAGCGTACGGAAGAATGGTCTCGCCGGTCTTCGGGGAAACATTCGCGGGAGCCGGGGCCGGTTCAACAGCCGGAGCCGGTTCTTCAGCCGGGGCCGGATCAGCAGCCGGAGCCGGATCAGCGGCCGGAGCCGGAGCCGGTTCTGCAACTGCCGGAGCAGTCAGCGGAAGCGTCGGATCGAAATCCTGCGGCCACTTCTCTCCGTCGGCAGCCTTCTTGATAGCAACAGCGAACGGGGAGCCAGAGTCGAGCGTAATGGTGACTGTCGGGCCGTTACCGGTGCCTTCAAGCTTCCATGCGTCGTCAACGAAATGCCAAATCTGGATTTCGCCCTTGTATCCGGGTACGTTGAACTCAATAGACTGTCCGTCTTCTGCCTCAATATCGCCATACCAGATAATAGTCCAACCGTCGATTTCGAGGCCGGGGATTCCTTCGGTAATACCGGAAGCCGGGCCATTGACGTAGACTATCCAGGTCGTGCTGTCACCAGCAAAAGCGGTGGTGCACAGAAGAGCGATGGCAAGAAGAATGCCAAGCGAGACCTTGAGTACATTTTTCATGGTAATTGTCCTCCTTTCTTCAAAGATGATTTATTCAATCGGCAAAGCCGAAGGAATAACAAAATCATTTTACCTCATAATAGAGATCAAGGAGTATGGGAATAAGCGCTTCATCATCGACATAATACTCATCGCGGCCGTATCCCTCTCCATCCGTTCCCGGCATGGTAAGCCGTTCTTTCAAGAATGAATAGGAAGTAAAAGCCTTGATGGTATCGCCGTCCAGATCGGTTTCTATATATTCATCTGCAAGATCCAAAAGTTTGGAGATACTGAATCTGCCTTTATGCATCTGCCGGAACAGCTCGCTGATGAGCCAGGAATCACGGTCCATACGCGTATTGTTGCTGCCGAGCGTGGATTTGTCGCGGTAACGGATAAATCTGAGGGCCTCTTTCCCGCTCATCGTTATGACCGCGTCCTTTGTGTACGCAGGATCGATATCGCTGTAATCCTCCGGCATCGTGAGCGTCAGACCGCCGATGCCGTCGATGATCACAGGCAGGCCGTCCATGGTGATGGAAAAATACCCGTCGAGATCGATGCCGTGGATCAGTTCTCCGACGCGGCGCTGCATCAGGCGGCAGCTTCTTTTGGCGCTGTTGCCGAAAGCATACTGCATCGTGAGCTGCATTTCGCCTGAATAGACAAATTCACCCAGCGTATCATAAACGTCTACATTGACGATCGTATCGCGCGAAACGCTCAGCATCTGGATCGTCTTGTTTTTCGAGTCAAGCACGAACAGGATGATGCTGTCCGCGCGGCCCGAATTGCCGATCACCTGACCGTGATTATCAGTCGCATTGTCAATGCCGAGGAACAGGATCGTTTTTAAGTTGCTTTTTTTGGTATAGGTAACGCCATTATATTCAACGCGTCTTCCCCATGCCTGCGAAGAATCCGGATCGTAGAAATCCAAATCATCGGGATCACCCGATTGTTTCGAATCCGCGGAATCGTCGACTCCCGCCTGGGTTATGCCGCGGGAGGGATCGGTGTTTTGTTTATTCATGCCGGCGATCTTCGCGGCCGCAAAACCGCCGCCGCAGGCCAACAGCAGAACGATAACGACAAGCAGCAGGGATGAATATTTCTTTTTGCCGTGCCCGGAAGACGGCTTTTTTTCTTTATTCCCGTTTTCCTGCGTCATATCATTCATCCAGTAGACCGGTATCTCTCAACCCATCCTCCGCCTCGTCGCGCACCGCAACGATCAGAAGACGCTGATCTTCATGATAGCGGATACAGGTGCTGAGCGTGATAATGTGACTGTCCGTGGAAACGGGGACGTCATCCAGATAAAGCGTACCGGAAACGCCGTTGTTCAGCGAGTCAAGATAGGCTTCTCTGTCACCGTCCCAGGAGAAATCAAAGCTTAAGGAGATCAGACGGTCGTCGTACACGACGGCAGCGAATATCGTGTAGGAATATTCGGCGTCCGGCGTATAGATGTAGATCTTGGGATGTTCGGCAAGATAATCCCTGTCCTGGAACATGTACAGATTGGAAAACATCGTCCCGTTATACATATTATGGCCATAGATTATCGTGTTGAAATCCGAGAAATCCTTCGCGACGCCCGTGAATGTGTATATCGAGCCCGGAACGCGGGCATGATATCCTTCTATCGTATGCTCAAGATAATAATTGTCCTGCGTGGGATGCTGTACGACCGGGAACCGGATATTCGTGTCGGGGATATCGATCCACGCGAAAATATCCGTATTGACTTCCCACAGCGCTTCAAAATCCACGGGGGAAACATATTCGATCTCTTCCGTCTGTTTCGGCTCGCGAGGGACCATAGGGTCATCCTCGACGTCGGGATCCTGCTCGGTTTTTCCGGGCACGACGGAAACGGGATCCTGTTTTTCCTGATCCTGTCTGCTTGGCGTTACGATCTGGGTCTGCAGTCTTTCATAAACATCGTCAGCCATGGAACGGGCCGTATAATAATACACGGCATACCCGATTCCGACCGCAGCGATCAGAAGCAGGATGATAAAAACGATTTTTCTGATTTTAGACATATTCGCCTTTGCTTATTCCTTATCCGAAACACTTCTCTCGAAAGGTACGGACGCCAGAACATTGATGTGCAGATAACGGCGGATATCATCCTCCGTTGTGATGGTATCATCGGAGAAATAATGGATCAAAATGGCAATGATAACAATCACCAGAAGCGCTATACCGCCGATCGCGGCATTGCGGACGAGGCTCGGACTGGACGCTTTCTCCGGCGGTACGGCACGCTCCACCGAAGACGGCATATCCGTATTCATGATGTCGGCGATCTGCTCGCGGACGACGTCCGAAAGCTTGTTGGAAATATCCGCCGCAAGCTTCGGATCGGCATTCGTCACCTTCACAGTCAGCATATGCGTGCTGGAGGGGTTCGTGACGCTGATGGTCTTGACAAGATCGTTATAAGTCGTATTCAGGTGCATCTCGTCGATCACCGCGTTGATGGTCTCGCGGGTGGTGGCGATGAACTGGAAGTCGCCCGTCAGCTGGTTGCTGATCTGAAGATCAGCAATGGACGTGATCGAGGTGCTTTTGCTGAATACATAGATCGTGGAGCTTGCGGTATACAGCGGTGTGATAAACAGCTTGGTCGCGATCCCGACCGCAGCGGCCCCGATTATAAAAGCCAAAACAAGAAGCCATGCCCTGTGCCAAAGAACATGAAAAATCTCCACAAGATCGATTTCTTCCGTTCGACCTGCGGCGACATTGTTATCCATTACGGTGTTGATATTTGAATCCATATCGTACTAAACCTTTCATTTTGTACGTTAAACGATATCCGCAAGAGGATAATACCAATTGACATGGTATTTTGGAAACTGAAATCAAAGAAACTCAAAAGGACATATAGCCCTAGTTGAACACATTATAACTCAGGTTTTAAAAAAATGCAAGTAAAAAAATTACGATTTATTCATAACATTACAAGCTTCTTTATGGATTATATACGAAAGAAAAGCCAAAAGAAGCCTTGTACAGTAAGTTGGTTTATTAATTATATATAAAATTATTCGCGGTAGCCGTTCGGATTCCTCTTCTGCCAATTCCAGGAATCGCGGCACATCTCTTCTATTCCGTACTGCGCGGTCCAGCCGAGCTCCATGCGCGCTTTCGTCGGATCGGAATAGCATGCGGCGATATCGCCCGGACGGCGCGGCGCGATCGTATAGGGCACCTTCAGGCTGTTTGCCTTTTCGAAAGCATGCACCACGTCCAGCACACTGTAACCCTTCCCCGTTCCGAGGTTGTAGACGGCGAGGCCGCAGCGGTTTTCGATCGCTTTCAGCGCCGCGACATGGCCTTTGGCAAGATCGACGACATGGATATAGTCGCGAACACCTGTGCCGTCGGGGGTATCGTAATCGTTGCCGAATACGCTCAGTCTTTCGCGCCGTCCCACGGCGACCTGCGTGATATAGGGCATCAGATTGTTCGGGATTCCGTTCGGATCCTCGCCGATGCGGCCCGATGGATGCGCGCCGATGGGATTGAAGTAGCGCAGGAGCACGACGTTCCATGGGTTTTCGTCCTTGTTCTGCAGATCGGCCGTGTGCAGATCCGTCAGAATCTGTTCCAGCATGCTTTTGGTCTGCCCGTATGGATTGGTGCATTGCCCCTTCGGGCAGTCCTCCGTGATCGGCACGATGGACGGATCGCCGTACACCGTCGCCGAAGAGGAGAAGACGATGTTCTTGCAGCCGTGCCGGCGCATCACATCGACCAGCACCAGCGTGCCGCCGATATTGTTGTCATAGTATTCCCACGGTTTGGAGACGGATTCGCCGACGGCTTTGAGCCCTGCGAAATGGATGCAGCAGTCGAAATTCCTTCCGTTTTCATCCGTGTTCTTTTCAAAGACCCGATCAAGGCCTTCCCTGTCCCGGATATCAACGTTGTAAAACGGGATCTCTCCCTGTGCCGGATTCTTTTCCCGCAGGATCTCGGCGACGCGCTGCAGCGCGGCAGGCGAGCTGTTGGAAAGATTGTCGATGACGACCACGCTGTGACCCGCCCCGATCAGCTCGATGACGGTGTGGGTGCCGATATACCCGGCGCCGCCGGTGACCAGAATCTTCATGCCAAAGTCCTCCCTTATTCTATATTGACCGGGCGGATCTTATAGTGCTCTTCCCCGCTCTCGCCGGATTCCATCAGCTTGATGTCCGTATGATAGCACATCTGGAACAGCCTGGTCATACGGGTGACGAAGATGAACTTTGAATCGAGCTTCGGCAGGATCTTGAGGATCTCGAACATACCCTCCGAGCCTTCGGCATACGACGTCGTCTGGAAGGTCTCGTTGAACAGGATCAGGCTGTGCGGTTTGATGCAGTCGATAATGTGTGCGACCTCCTGCACCTCGCCCTCGAAACGTCCGGCGGTATCGCCGATGACGAAGTCCTTTTCCGCAGACGAGAACTGCGTAAAGATCGCCGAGCGCATGCTGATGCTCGCCCTGCGCGCGCAGACGGGCAATCCGGCCTGCGCCATGATCTGCGCGACGCCGATGGAGCGCAGGTAGACCGTTTTTCCGGTGGAGTTGTTGCCGCGGATCAGGATGCCGGATTGTGCGCCGGACAGACGTACCGAGTTCGTGATGATCTCGTCGCGCGTTTTTCCCTCGACCAGCAGCATGAAATCGAACAGGCCGTCCGCATTGAAGACCTCGTCCTCATGCGGGCGGATATGCGGCACGCAGGACACGACCCGCGCGTCGCGCAGGTAGTCAATATAGGCCACGGCCACCTCGTAAAAGCTCAACTCGCTGGAGATGCCGAAGAACAGGCCATAAATATGCTCGGCGATCTCCGTCATGAGCGTATACATGCGGTAGAGCGCCTCGTTGAGCATGAAGCTTCCGTCGTCGATCAGCGTATCGCCGAGATCGTATTCCGGCGCTTTCTCGCCGCGGTTCTTAAAGTTTCGGATCTGGCTCCAGAGCCCGCGTTCCTTCACCGCCTGTTTCTGCTCCAGGATGCGGGTCAGATCGCAGGCGCATACGCGCAGCGTGTCGTCCATCGTTGCGGAAAGCGTGTATTCGTACTGATTGGAATCATACAGAACGAACTGGGAGGCGATATCCACGATCTCGTTCAGAGAATCGTTATTGATCATCTCCACGCAGTACTGCTTAATGCCGATCAGGCCTTCGGCCGTCAGTTCGTATTTATCGAGCGTCTCATAGCAGGACTTGAAGTACTCCGCGATCATGCGCACGAATTTCGCGCTGACCTTGGTCAGATCAAAGGTATATTCCATCAGCGCCTTATAGCTGACGGATGCGCCGTAGGGATGGACGTTCGAGCGCATCTCGCTCCAGTCGCTGCGGATGGAATCATAGCGGCGGAAAAGCCTGCGCAGCTCGGTCAGGAGCTGGGGCTGCTTATGAAAATTGTCCACGATCTGCTGCCGGTATATGATATTCTCCGCGTTGTGCAGAGGGTTGGACAATACCTTCAGAAAGTTTTCGTTCTGATAGGGATTGTCGGAGATCTCGGCGGTCAGGCGGTCGACGGAGAGATTATAGATCGCCTCGCGCATGTCGCCCATCGAGAAATTGTCGGTCTCCTCGGGAATCTTGTAAAGAAGGCTGAATCGCTTCATGCTTATTTCGCCTCCTCTTCCGGATCCGATGCAAAGCGCGCGGTGAGCGCGCCGCGGTCAAGCCCGTATTTCTTTAAAATGTCCAGGGCGAGCGAACCCTGCGCGCCCTGCCGCTTGGCGATCTTGTAGGTGCGGCGGTTGGAGTCGTCCGCGTCGACGACGACGTTCAAAAACGGGATCTGCGTATCCCCTACGCCGTGCTGGTGCGTGATGTAGATGCCGAAGCTTCCGCTGCTGTACAGCCGCTCCGCAAGCGCCACGGTCAGCGGCACGGCAAGCTCCTCGCTGGTCGCGGAATAGGTCTCGTTGAGAAGGACCAGGCTCTGTCCGTCCTCCTCGTCGAGGATCTCATTGACCAGCGCGTTTTCGTTCTGGAAGCGTCCGCCGGAATCAAAGCGTTCGTCGCGCGGGAAATGCGTCAGCACCTTTTTGAGCGGATAAAACTCCGCTTTACGCGCGGCGATCGGACAGCCGGTGAGGAAGAAGACCGTCACCGCGCCGACGGCGCGCAGATAGGTCGTCTTGCCGCCGCCGTTTGCGCCGGTCAGGTAGAAGAACGGTTCGTCCGTGTTGAACTGGATATCGTTCGGGATGATGTTCGTCTCATCCTTGGCAAGCAGCGTCACATCGTAGGCTTCCCGGACGTCGATCTTCTTCTCTTCGCAGACGGTCGGGTAACATACGGGAATGCCGTTTTTGCGGATGCGCGCGAAAACATGCGAAAGCTCGATATAGAAGGACAGTTCGCGGTAATAGCGCATGATGTCCTCATTGAAGAAATCGAGATATTTTTCATAAAAGTCGTCAAGGTATTCAAAGGAGTCCGGATACAGCGCGGCGATGGCGTCGATGATCGTACGGGTCAGCGGGCGGGAAAAGCTCCGCGCGGCGCTGATCTCGGTCATGCCGAGGTTTTTGGCGCATTCCACGAGGCACTTTTCATAAGGTTCGCCGAGCGCGGAGGTGATGCGAAGATCGTCGCCGTCGACGATGACGCCGGCGTGCTGACGCTCCCCGACATCCGGGAACACCTCGTCGACCTCCTGTGCGAGGACCTTATCCTCCGGCCTTGCCATCTCTTCCTCGAAACACTCGTGAAA
>JAEEGL016878090.1_pt1 | contig 15508 bp, 14 predicted proteins | sample 9134231 | NCBI WGS metagenome assembly JAEEGL01 (sample SAMN16246548, study PRJNA631951) | gut metagenome | biome: gut microbiome; feature: rumen; material: fiber-attached | host: Bos | place: Iran: Karaj | collected 2018-10
TACCGGCAAGGAGGCAGAATATGAGCATTTCTATCAATCTTAATGACGCAAATAAGATAAATATGCCCGGCATAGCAGTTGCTTCATCTGTTTCTCAGAAAGAAGGCGAAAAGAAGACTTCTGTGTTCATGGGGGATCTGAATATAGGAAAAGATCCTGTAAAAGAAAAGCTTGAAAGTGCCAGAAAACAGGCTTTTAAGCTTGTATCTGATGCTTATGGTGCTGACAGGGATTTCGATAAGCAGCTGGGAAAGATAAAAGACCTGGCGAAAGAGATGAAAATTGAAAAAGCTGCGGCGCAGGAGGATAAAAAGGCTGCCGAAGAGGCTATCGAAGGCATAAAGAAGGAGTATTCCGTTGGTCCGGATTCCAAGGAACAACAGGATCTGGAATGGCTCATGGATTACCGAAAGGCAAGTCCTGATGAGCGTTTCTGTGATCCGGAGCAGATGAAGAAAGATCGTGCACGGGCAGATGAAATAGAGGCAAATCTTACAGAATATCAATCACGTATGCTGGAAGCAGGTGAACAGCTGGATACGGCACAGAAACGCATTGATGAAGCTGATGCTGCGCTTGTTGCTACAAGACAGAGTCTTACAGATGCAGCGCAGGAGAAGAATAAGAATCATGCCATGGTGGATGCCCAGAATGAGGCAGAAGCCATCATGGATGCTGCAGAGAAGTCAGTTGTTGGCATGATCATGAATGATGCCAAGGACAAGATCGACGAAAAGGCACGTGAGGAGCAGGAAAAAGCCGAAGAAAAGAAAGAAGAGGAAGAAAAACAGGAGAAGATCGAGGCGGAACGTGCCGAGAAGAAGGCTATCCAGGAAGCTCTGGCGGAAGGATCTAAAGAGGCGGTGCAGGAGGCCAGGGATCAGAGCAGACAACGTGGAAATGATGATCTTGAACTGACGGATGTATTTGGAAGTGATCCTACGCAAAGGATCGAGAATGCCGGTAATGTAAATGCTGCGCTCGATGAGCTTAAGAATAAGATGGCACTGATAGATGCGGATCTTAAGGGTATAAAGATCGATGAGTCGGTATAAAAGTCGGTGCCCCTTTCCTCCTTATTTTACTTGGTTTTTACGATTTTTTTCGGCCTTCAAGTCCGGCCACCCGCATTTATTTGAAGAGTATTAAAACCCTTGGATTATGAATCCGAGGGCTTTTTTGTTCAAGGGCTGACATTGCGGAAATAGCATTAATATGCTATACTACAGGTGGATATACGGAGGTAAAAATGCCCGGAAAGAAGAGAAAATCGAACAGAAAAGCAAAGGATTCCGTGTTTACAAATCTCTTCACGAAATAAGGGCAAGAAGCCGGAGGTCCTTTCGTTCACGAAGGAGTTTTTCGGAGGAAATGAGAGTGCTATAGAGATTAAAGCAAGGTTATTTACGGTAACAACAAGAAACATGATGTAATCAGCCAGTACATTGCATATTGTAAGGTACTGGATATGCAGGTCAAAAAGTACGGAAGAACAAAGAAAACGATAGAGGAAACTATCAGGATATGCTCTGATAAAGACATACTGAAGGAGTACTTGGAGACACACAGGAAGGAGGTAGTAGACATTATGACACAGTTATATGACAGAGAAAGAGAAATGAAGCTGTATGTTCAGGAAAGAGAACAGGCAGCGGCAAAAGATGCTGAAAGAAAGAGCACTCTTGAGAATATTAAGAGCTTGATGAGAACTATGAAACTGAGTGCTAAGGAAGCTATGAATGCTTTACAGATTGCACCCAAGGACCAGAAAACTTACCTTCCGATGTTGAAAAAAGGGTAGTTTGAGGAGATTTATGCATAATTGAGGATAAAACAGCAAAACCACGGGAATAGATAATACCCGTGGTTTTTAAATTATATACTATGGTATTAGCTTTATGATCTGTTTGAAAAGCTGTAGAAAGGACTTCAACAAGGAGTAAACGAACCGTAGAATAAAATATGACACAGAAGGATATGCTGACAATAACAAAACAACAGGCCGGAAGATTCATTCTTGCTAAACAGGGGCTGATAGGATCATACAGGTTTATCGGCAAATCGGGTGCATACGATTATGTACGTCAGGCGGGTTGCATTCAATACGATCCGGTTGATGTATGTGGAAAAAATGCAGAGCTCACACTTCAGTCGAGAGTAAAGGGATTCTCAAAATCCATGCTTCAGGAATTGCTGTATGAAGACCGTAAACTGGTAGATTATGCGGACAAGGAACTTTCCATATGGCCGGTGGAGGATTGGCCATATTTCTCATCATACAGGAACAGAAGCCTTAAGCTTGGTAAAAAGTTTAAAGGGCTGATCCGGTTGGAGAAGATGGCACTTTCTTACATAAAAGATAACGGACCTGTGTCAAGCGATACATTGCCGATCGAAGGAGAGCTCTTCTGGCATTCTTCAATGCATTGGAGCGGCAACTGGCAGAAGAATTCTCCGGCTGCCCGCTCGGTGCTGGAACAGCTTTATACAGACGGGGTATTGATCATCCATCACAAAAAGGGGAGCAGGAAATATTACGACCTTGCCGGGAAATATTTACCTGATACTATTCTTAATGCGGAAAATCCGTGTAAGAATGAGGAAGAATTCACAGCGTGGCGTGTGCTTCGCAGGATCGGTGCAGTTGGACTTCTTTGGGATAAGAACAGTACTGCGTTTCTGGGAATAGATATAAAAGCAGAAAAACGAAAAAAGATCCTGGAAAGCCTGACGCTGCAAGGGAAGATATGCCCTGTGGCTGTTCAGGGAATAAAGCAGACGTTTTACTATCGCGCCGAGGATGATCCGCTGTTGACATCAATAGTTGATGGTAGTGCTGACCTGAAACCGAGGATGTCGTTTATAGCACCCTTGGATCCTCTTATGTGGGATAAATCTCTGATACTTGCATTATGGGACTTTCAGTATTCCTGGGAAATCTATACGCCTGCCGTCAAGCGTAAATATGGGTATTATACGCTTCCGATCCTGTATGGAGACCGCTTTGTCGGACGGATCGAAGCAGTTCCTGACCGCAATAAAAAAGTTCTTGCAGTGAAAGGACTTTGGTGGGAACCGGGAATTCGTAAGACCAAGAAAATTAACACGGAATTGGAAAAAAACTTGAATCGTTTTGCAAAATTTAATGACTGTGACAGTGTTTCCAAAGTATAATTATGAATAAGTTATGGAGGGAAATATGGAGTTTAAATCTATTCTCATAAAGGATACGACCAAAGAAGAACGTGAAGCGATCGTTAAGAACTCCATGGACTGCGGGGGTGGATGTGAGAACTGTTCATCCTGCTGGCTTGGAGGTGGTTCGCCCTGGGACATCTATCAGGACTATATAGATGGTAAGCGTGAGATCCGTGAGATCAACGCTGAATATATGGACAAATACCGTCAGGGCAGGAATATCGTGTGAGGTACCGCTATGACAGATGCACCGTTGATCGAAACATCTTCTGAAGAGGAGCGCAGGTTATTTATAAGGGAAAAGTACCCCTGCATCGCAGATTGCGATATGTGTGGTCTTTGCAAGGTCTTTCACGGTAAAGATCCCGAGAATGCTTACCATGATTATATAAAGGGCATACGTTCGTTTACAGATGTATCGGATGACTATAAACATTGAATTTATCACAGACAGTAACCTGGGGACAGATTATGATTGAAAAAGTGGCGACTCAAAGGAGAAAAGAAAAATGTTTTTAAGTGAAAAATATCCTGAGATCATGGCGTCGATCGAAGAACAATTAAAAAAGCAGGTTGAAGAAAGAGGCCTTGATTTTGAAACAGTAAGAAAAGATGTGGCAGAAGGGCTCAGCTATGAGATCGAGTATTACGGGATCGCGGGATTTGGGAGTAAATATGCTTTGATCAGAACGCCGGGGCCGGTGTTCTTTGATTATAATGACGTATTCTGGGCATACGGAAAAGAGGCCAGAACAAATGGCGGCGAAGCTGTGGATTGCGTATTCATAGCGTTTAACGGGGGAGGGGAATTACCTGTTAAGATAAGAAACCTGGCAGATGAAAGCGGTATATTGTACCGGATAGAAAAAGCGAATAAAAGAGCTTTGATAGGAGACTGTGAAGAATACAGGATATTTTTTGAAGATTATAAAAAAAGCCTGGGGATTCAGGAAGAACCTCCGAAAAAGACAAAGGCGCCGGAGCCTGCAGATAAGCTGCCCGAAATGCGGATCAACTCTGTGAAGATTAAGTTTAAGCGGATTTGTGACCTTTCAAAGAAACTGGCAGAGCTTGATGGGAAATGGTATGTCAAAACAAGCGAACCTTTATCAATAGATGAGATACAGAAGTGGTGTGAGAGTAATTATGCCTTTATGCCGGAAGAGTATATCAATATACTTACACTGACGAACGGCTTTTGTGTTGATTATGCTTCCGAAGTGGGATATTTTACACTTTATTCATTCTCTGCCGATAACGATACGAAGAGTTTATTTGGCAGAACCGTGGAAGATATGCGGGAAAGAAGCTATGCTTCCTATGAAAACTGCAAGCCGTCCTTTGGCTGGCTTGATCACAAAATGCTGCATTACAATCCGTATACGGCTGAGATGTTTATTGAAAGAGAAAGATATAAGTATGACAAGATAGAAGACTTTGAAAAAGAGATCCTTGATGAAGTGATCCGCTATCTTGAAAAGAAAGTAAAACGCTTTGAAAATAAAGATGAACTGATAAAGGAAGCTGCTTCAAATCCTTATAAAGAAATGTATGATGAACTGTTGAGACTCAGGGAAGAAAATGATGAGAATTTCAATGAAATAACTATATACGAACCCTTGAGCGGGCAGGAAATATCGGAATGGGAGAAAAAACACTCTGTTATACTTCCGCAGGAGTATAAAGACTGGCTGCGGCTGTCAAACGGTGCAAGCTTTGGAAATAAATATATATATCCGCTTGAACAGGTAAATACGCAGGCGCTTGCAACAGGTCCGGATAATGAGAAGGAGTATATAGTTATAGCGGACCTGTCCTATTCATCGGATATTCTTGTATTTGATCCCCGGACAGCACAGTTGTTTGTGCTGGATGATGATGGGGATATCCGGGAGGGGGATTTTGAGATTGATATCTTTGAAGATGGGTTTGAATATATGGAAGATTGATATGATTGCAATAAATAGATAAACTAAAGTGTTATTATGCCGGAAGATCTGAAACGGGAGAAGAAGAAAAAATAATAATTATGGTGGTGATATTATGGAAACGCTTCTTTTTGGCATTGTAGCGCTTGTTATACCGGGAACTTTGACAATATGGAATGTATATAACTGCGTGGCTGAGAAACCTATTCTGGAAAAGCTTATATCAAGTCTTACAGTTTTTATCGGAGGGATTTTTTATTTTTGCTTATTCACGCTCCAATATGAAGAGGCAGGTGAATGGTATGAACAGATCAATAGAACGCAGTATCATAACAGCATTTCATCTGAGTACGGAGATATCAAACTGATAGTATTTTTGGGATTTGTCGCATATTTCGTTTTACTGTATATAAGCGCGGACAAACTGCCGCCGTTGATATCTGCATTTTCGATCAGTTTACTGATACTTCTGAATGTTTATCAGATCGCATATGCTGTTCAGATCAGCAAAAATGTAGATGGTATGGATTGGCTTTTATATGTGTATCATGCGAATATCCTGCTCTTATCGGGGCGGGTGATCCACAGACATATGAAGGAAGAGGCAGAGTTATTCAGGAACAGGTTATCATCAGATGGGGATCATAAAAACCTAAGCCGGCTCTACAATATTATAGACAGCCTGTCGAAGTATTCGATATTTATCTTTATCGTCCTCTTTTTTGTTGTTGCATTAATTGAAGTGATGTTTGTGCTCATGGGACAGGGACTGGATGCACCGGTCAAGGCCTTTACGAATACTGCGGATTGGACCTTTTCCCAACAGATCCCGCCTCCGCCGCTGGAATATGACGGCCATTATCTCTGCACTGTGGCAGCCGGAGGGCATAAAAAAGTAGTAAAGCCCTTAAGATTGGGCACAAGAAGAAATGAAACAATAGTTGTTAACCGGCAGCTGTGTATTGCAAATGCCTTTGAGGAACGTATACAGGAGCTGATGCCGCGGCTTCACAGAAAAATAAGACATGCATATGATACATATGGATATCCTTTATCGCGAAAGATCACAACGCCGCTCAGGGCAGATCTTATATATTTTCTGATGAAACCATTGGAATGGGTATTTCTTATCTTCCTTTATATGTTTGATCTGCGTCCGGAGCAGAGGATAGCAAGACAGTATACTTACGTCGGACCGGATAAAAGAGGAGATCATAAATAATCCGTGGCTGCATGCAACTGAAATTAGCGTAAATGCAACCGGTTCCTACTGGTTATACAGAATAAAGCTGTTATGATAAAGATGTTAACCCCAAACAATTTATACGCATGATCAAGGAGGGAGAGAATGAAAGGTGTTAACTCTAATAAAGGTTTTTCGCTGGTGGAACTGATAATCGTTATCGCTATTATGGCAATTCTGGTCGGTGTTATGGCACCACAACTGCTAAAGTACATCGAGAAGTCAAAAGTTTCCTCTGATACCCAGCAATGTGATGCTATCCGTACTGCTATACTTTGTGCACTGGCTGATCCGAATGTTTTGAGCGCAGATGATAAGAGTAAGGATTGGATAAAGGAGTTTACAAATCCCGGTGAAGATATACATCTTTATTCGGGGGCTTATGGTGGGGCCTGGTTAAACTGTGAATTTGTCCGTTCTGTAACAGAGACACTTGGATATAATCCGTGGGCTACATCAAATACCGCACAAGGCTTTAAATCCACTCCCGGTAACGGCGGCATAGGTCTTGCTCCCTGTGCCAAGGTCAGCGATAACGGAAACAATTTTGCTGTTTATCTTGCATGGAGCGATCGTACAGGTCATAAAGAAGGCGAAAACTTTAACGGAGATTATGATGAGCTGGAAGATTCAAAAGTCATTTTTGTAAAATAATAGATGTGTATATACAGGATTTTATCCGGCGGCTTGTGAAAGCCGCCGGTTTTGTTTTGGAGACAATGATTGCTTTGAGGGGTGAGTTGGTATATTATTACGGATATATGTGCATTTGCTCATAGAAGAGGTGAGAAATTTGAAGATATTGATCGAGGAAGATGATAAAGATCTGCGTCAGCTTTTGTATGAACACCTTACAGGGGAAGGATATTCTGTAATTGACGCAGCCGATGGCAGGGAGGCGTATTATAAGTTTAAAAGCGAAGTTCCGGACATGGCATTGCTCGATGTGATGATGACGTATATGGACGGCTTTTCACTTTTGACTAAAATACGTGAATCATCGGATATGCCGGTTATATTCCTGACAGCCAAAGGTGATGAGACCGACAAAGTCAGCGGCCTGAGGCTTGGGGCTGATGACTATCTTGTGAAGCCCTGGAGCCTGAATGAGCTTTTGGCCAGGATAGAGGTGCAGAAACGCCACATAAAGAAAAGCAGTTCAATCGGTGATGTTGTGACTATTGGCAATCTCAGAATGGATTTTGCTAACGGTATTATCGAAAAGAACGGAAAAACCATAAGCCTTAATGCCAAAGAGTATCATATCCTTAAGTACCTTTCTGAGAATACCGGCAGGGTCGTGACAAAAAAGCAGATCTATCAGGCCGTGTGGCAGGATGAATATGTGTATGATGACAACACGATAATGGTGCAGATCTCGCATCTGAGGTCTAAAATAGATGATGATGAACATAAGCATATCGATACGCTTGTCGGTATAGGATACAGGTTTCATTAAAGATTCAGAAGCGGATCTAAATGCAGATCAATAATATAGGACCATGGAAATAAACACAAGACACAATACACGGACGCTGTTGATAAAAAGATTTTTCTTTGTTGCGGTTGTGACGATAGGATTGTCTCTTCTGCCTCTTTTATTGTTATTTATATCTATGCATGCATATCAGCCGAAAACTGTCAGGCATATTTCTGCGGCGGAAAGGATCACATCACAGGCTAAAGATGTTGATGTTTCGGATTACATTGCTGATGGCGGGAGCGCCATGATCGTGGGCAAAGATCTGAAAGTAACTTTGCTCGGAGGAAATCCGATATGGAATAAAGCAGCATTTTCAGAGGAAGAATGGACTCATTTCCTGATAGATATAGATGGAATGAACGGCTACCAATATGATATTGCTTACCAAAGTGGCAGTGACGGATACTGGCTTGTTATGAGAAAGCCGGTGGCGGTAACGATATCATTGGCGCTGTTTTTTAATCCCGAGGCTGAAGATTTTATCGCTGTTTTCATCAGATTTCTATTGCCTTTTTCTGCATATATCGTGGCGGTAGCAGTATTTGTGATACATTTTTCCAAGCGTACAGCAAATGAGATGAAGGCCAGAGAGGAGCTTCTTCGCAGTGAGGAAGAGAAGCGTATGTTGTTGGTTTCAGAGATTTCCCACGACCTGAAAACGCCTCTTGCAAGTGTGCAGGGATACAGCGAAATGCTACTTTCAAAGGACGTTGATATTCAAAAACAGCGTGAGTACCTGCAAAGCATACATGATAATTCTGTGCGGTCGAACAATATCCTGCGTTCGCTGTTCATGTATTCAAAGCTTGGAAGTGCAGGCTTTAAACCCAATACAGAGCGCACTGATATCTGCGAATACACAAGGCAGATCATCGCAGAGTATATTCCGGTATTTGAAGAAAAAGGCTTTGGATATGAGCTTGCAGTTCCTGAAAATGAGCTGATCATCAGCATAGACAAAGAGCTTTTTAGAAGAGTATATGATAACCTTATTGAAAATGCGTTGAAGTATAATGCTGCAGGCACAAAGATCATGATCGGCGTTGAGAATAAGGAGTCATCAGTTGAGATAACAATAGCTGATAACGGTATCGGTATCCCTGCGGAATATACAGACAAGATATTTCTGCCTTTTTTCAGGGCAGATATAGCTTCATCAAACCGTGACGGAAGCGGGCTGGGTCTCGCTATCGTCCGTCAGATAGTGACGCTGCACAGCGGCGATATCTCCTACACCGGAGATGAAGGTGGCTGCAGATGGCTTATCGTTCTACCCAAAGATAATCAGTGAGGCCGTCTTCGCGTCCTCAATTTAAGATGGATTTAAGACGGTGATATGCCGGATAAAAGACTGCTATGCTAGGATCTTTTCAAACGAAAAGAAAGGCGGTCTTTTTTATTATGAAAAATCATCAATTACGTAAAATAATGACGCTGCTGACGACGGTTATGATGATGGTATTCTGTATGCCCGTTATCTCACAGGCGGCGGAACCGGACGGATCTGCGGACATCGGAGAGCGGATAGAAGCTTTTGTTGAAGAGAATCAGGAAACTATGGCGGGACTTATGGTGTCCGTCACGGATCGTAACGGTGAGATCTATGCGGGATATTTCGGATATGCTGATATGGAAAATCATATTCCGGTTGATGATGAAACTGTCATGGAGTGGGGCTCCATATCAAAAATACAGATTTGGGTATGTGTCATGCAGCTAAAAGAGAAAGGGCTTATAGATCTTGATGAGGACATCCGCACATACCTGCCGGAGGGATTCCTCACAAGGCTTAAATACGACAAGTCCGTCACCATTACAGATCTTATGAATCACAAGGCGGGCTTTGATGAGGTACCTTTTGTGTGGGCAGGTTCCAAGGAACAGCTTAAGTCGCTGGAGGACTGGCTTAAATGTACGGAGCCGGCACAGGTATATGAGCCCGGAACAATAGCTTCTTACAGCAATTGGGGAGCGGCGCTGGCGGCGTATATTGTACAGCGTGTCAGCGGTCTGCCGTATGAGGAGTATGTCAGGGAGAATATTTTTGTGCCTCTTGATATGGAGCATACATCGATCATGCCGGATGCTTCGGATAATGAATGGGTACTGGATAAGCGAAAGGAATTAAAGACCTATTCTGATGATCTTTGCGGGGAAGTCCTTTCATACGGGGATTATTATTGCTATTGCTACCCGGCAGGCGCATGCATGTCAACTATGGAAGATATGCGGAAGTTTGCACTTGCGCTCCTTGATGAAAATTCAGTTCTTTTTGAAAAACCTGAAACACACAGGGAACTGCTTACGCCTACAGACTATTATGGCGATACCGGCGTCGGCAGAAGTTTTCACGGTTTATGTTATAACGTATTTATGAAAGGAACGGTGATAGGTCATCTGGGCGAAACCGTTGGCTGCTCCTCGGCATTATGGATGGATATTGAAAAAGGTATCTGTATCACACTGATAACGAACCAGCATGATGAAAGCAATTTCGTTAACGGATTGCCGGAACTGCTTTTTGAAAGATATGAGGGACATCTCCCTGAGCTTAACGGGATAATACAGGATGCACGGACCGTTTCAACCGGACCACTCAAGCTGCAGAGGATATTTGGTATACAGTCTGTAACTGCTGATCCGGCACAGGTAGTGCATACAATGTATACGCTTTCAGATGAAAACGGTATCAGCAGGCTGGAAGCCGGCCAGTCCGATCTTATTGTAAGGGAAACAGGAGAGATACTTCCGGATATTATCTCTATCGCCGTGTATATACTGGCCTTATTTATGTCGGCTGTTTTGTTTATCATTGCCATGTTTCGAGCTATTCGGCACAGAAATCGCAGGCTGTCATTATGGAGCATGATATCCGCAGGCATACAGCTTATACCTGTTATCGTAATGTACCGTATAATCATTCAGTTAGTGTTTGAACAGACGCCTTTTATGGGCATAGAAACGCTGAGGCTATTATTCGTTCCGATATTTGTACTGCTTATAGCTAATATTACCTTGTTCATTTATGGAATAAAGAATTATTCCCGAAGCGGCATTTCAAAAGTCCGAAACATTATGACGCTGATAACGCTGGCCATAAGTACATACGGTATCGTATACTGGGAATTGTTTGAGTTCTGGAGGATATGAGGCAGATAAAATTTGCGGACGGACCGGATATACGGTATAATCCGGTGCAGGAGGCGCTGAGAGGGGGCATGCAGGAAAAGCGGAAAAAATTAAAGCATAAGACCACGATCACGTTCGTCGGTGTTTTCCTGCTGGCGGGGATCTGTTATCTGTGTTCCAGGACCGGGAGTGCCTTTTTTAATACACTGATGTTCTGCATGAATGCAAGCCTGCTGCTGGGGCTTGTCATTTTCTGGATGCATACGGTGAGCGGGAGACTTATGAAGACAAGGACCCGTTCCTATATCTATGCGGCCGGCTTTTTTATAGCCCTGTTTCTGATGATGAGAGTGTTCAAGTACCGCATCGTTGTGAACAGCGCTGTCCCGGCCCGTTATGTGACTTATCTTTATTTTATTCCGCGGATCATGATACCGACGCTTTTTCTGATCACGGCAGTAAGGCTGTCCGGAGACCGGCCTTTCCACAGGCATCTGACCCGCTGGATCCTCATCGCCGGATGTGCCCTTATGGTATTGCCGGTCACTAATGACCTGCATGGCTTTGTGTACCGCCCAAAGGTTGTACCGGCGCTGTTTGATATGACCAGCTCCACATACACCTGGGGCCCCGGCTTTTTTCTGCTGTATGCATGGATCATAGCATTGCTGGTCACCGGACTGATCGTGCTCTTTGCAATCATGAGGAAACGGGATAAAAAACTTGTTACTCTTCTTGTATTTGCCATTTTGTTCTGGATTTCTGCCAAGCTCTTCACTTCGTTAGTGATAGACCGCCTGAATACAGCCAGGATGTATAGCGGTGTTGATATCGACTGCTTTTCCATGCTCCTGATCCTGGAATGCTGCATCCGCAGCAGACTTATCCCTTATAATGAGAATTATGCAGGCTTTTTTCACAGCCTGAGCATACCGGTGCTTATCACCGGGCCGGGCCTGGAAACTGTTTACGCCAGCTCTGCTCCGGTTCCGGCATCGAAGGAAAACCTTGCATCGGCAGAAAAGGAACCTGTGTATCTCGATGAAGATACAAGGCTTATGTGTATGAAGATCCGTGCGGGATACACTTTCTGGACGGAGGATGAGAGTGAGCTTCATAAGGAACAGAGACGACTTGCCGATGCAAATGCGGTGCTGAGTGAGGAAAACGATCTGATCGCACTGGAGAGGCAGCTGAAGGAACAGAAAGCGAAGCTTGAAGCGCAGGAGCTGGTATATAAGAAGATTGGTGCAGCCATAGCGCCTAAGCAGAAAAAGATCTGTGAACTCCTGGAGGCGACGCAGCCTGATGCAGAGGATTTTGCGTACGCACTGGGAAAGGTCTGTGTGTATAATGCCTATTCGAAGCGTAAGACCAATCTGCTTCTCCTTTCTGAAGAGTCGCTGCCGGAAAAGAACCGCGAACTCTTTCTGGCACTGTCCGAGTCCGCACGTTTTCTGAACTGCTGCGGTATCGATGCGGCCGCCATCGGGGAGGAGTACTCAAGCTTGCCGCTTTCCGATATCCACGAGCTGTACGATACCTTCGAAACCCTGATCGAAGCCTATATTCCCGTGCTTAGCGGGATGACGGTATCGATCATACCGGAGGGCATCCGTGTGGCAATGGAGACACCGGAAACCATAGAGCTGCCCGATGCGGTCCTTCCCGTAACCCGCGTGGAAAGCGACGGTCTGCTATTTTTTACCATAAAGAGAAGAGCTGCGGGAGGTGGTGTGAGATGATCGGACTTGATGTGATAACCGATACCGCTCCCTGGTATGTTATCTGTACGGTGGCGCTCATTCTTCTGGCCGGTGCCATTACGATACTCCTGCGTGCCGTCTTTGATGCCCGCGGAAGGAAAACGACTTTGTTTGCAGCGTTGAACCTGTTTCTTGCCTTCTGTCTGTTTTTTATTCTGATGGATTGCTTTACTATCCGTAATGTGGGTAATTCCGGCATCCGTGCTTTCTTTGCGTTTGAGAAAATGCTCTTTGAGCTTCCGTATATCTGTTATGCTCTGGTCGAAGTGGTATTGGGAGTTCTTTTACTGCTGTGCAGCCGGGATGCATTAAGCTACCGGAAACAGAATCTGACGCAGGACTCCATAAAGCAGGCATTGGACAGTCTTCCCGAAGGTATACTGATCAGCAGCCCGGATGGTATTGTGCGTCTGGCCAACATCAGGATGAACGAGCTTTGCAGGGCACTCACTTCAGAGATCCTGAAAGATGCGGGGAAATTCTGGGAAAGGATCACGGAAACAGGGAAAGAGCAGGGTGGCGGCGTTCTTGTTCGTCTGGAGGGCTGTACCATCCTTTTTGAAAAGGAGAGCTTTGTGCTTGACGGCGGGACCTATGAGCGCATCACGGCAATGGATGTGAGCGACCGGTACAGGATCATCGATGAACTGGAAGAAAAAAACGAGCATCTGCTGGACATTAAGCGAAGGATGAAGAATGCGACCGAACTCTCGGCCGAAATGTTCATTTCGCAGGAAGAGGCGGATGCCAGAGCCGCGCTGCATAACCAGCTGGGGCAGGTACTCCTGATGGGACGCCATTATATCCGGCATAAGGACACGACGGATCCGGAGCTGGTGTATATGGCGACCAGGCAGATGAACAGCTTTCTTATGGGAGAGGAATCCGAGCCATATACAGGGGAGGAAGATGCTATTTCCCGGGCTGTAGCTCTGGCCGGCAGCATAGGCGTTACGGTCACGATCTGCGGGGAAGTCCCGAAGGATGACGCTGTCCGTGAGCTCCTGGGGCGAGCTGTAACTGAGTGTGCCGCCAATGCCGTCAAGCATGCCGGCGGAGATACGGTCACGGTTGAAATAACGGATGGCAAAACGGAAGCGCAGGAAAGAGTACATGCGCTTGCAATTGCTATTACAAACAACGGTGCTCCGCCGAAGGGCGAGATCACCGAATCCGGAGGCCTGCTTTCGCTAAGGCGTGATGTCGAGGCTGCAGGCGGCAGCATGAAGATCGATGCTGAGCCCGTTTTTGTGCTGCACATGTATTTTTAGCGAAACTCTATACATTTCAAAATTCAAAAAATGGTACGAATGGGGGATACCCCGTTATCTTTTCATCTGTTACAATTTCAATTATGAATAACGGGAATAGGATAAAAGTTGTAGTGGTTGATGATCAGAACATCTCGAGGGGATTCTTTGAGATGTATGTTCGTGCGTCTGCCGGTTTTGAACTGGAGGCCGGATTGAGAAGCGCACAGCAGGCCGTGGATTATGTAGACGGACATGATCCGGATCTGCTGATCCTGGATGTGATGATGCAGGACGGCATAGATGGCCTGACTGCGGCAAAGATCATCAAGGAAAAGCGCCCGGAGATAAAGATAATCCTTACAACATCCACTTCGGAAACCGGTTGGGAACGGGAGGCCAGGGAGGCCGGTATAGAGAGCTTCTGGTACAAAGAATATGACGAGATCAGCCTGACGGAGATCATGGAGCGTACCATGAAGGGCGAGTCCGTATATCCTTCGGAGCCGCCCAGGGTAGCCTTCGGCAGGATATCGAGGACGGATCTTACGGAGCGTGAGATAGAGATACTGAGGGAGCTTACCGCCAGCCAGACCAACGAAGAGATCGCGGAAAAGCTGAATATTTCCGCCAATACCGTCAAGAGGCATATCCAGAACATGATGGAGAAGACGGGATTCAAGTCGAGGATAGAGCTGGCGGTCAATGCAAGAGCTGTCGGTCTGGTCATCAGTGACAGTGACAGAACGGGAACATGAACAAAAATGAGGAGGGACTTATGAAAAAAAAGTACAGAACAAGGCATTTTCTGGCAGCACTGCTTACGCTGATCCTGGGCACCGGCGAGATTGCGGGTACAGGTTTTTCAGTGCTTGCGGCTGATGAAGAAACTGAGATGGCCGAAGAGGCCGGAGCAGTGGAAGAAACTGAAGCAGTCGATGAAACCGGAACTGATGAGGACACTGAAGCTGTTGAAGAAGACGGGACAGCCGATGAAACCGAAGTGCTTGAGGAAACGGATGAGCCGGGTGATGAAGAGGTTCCGGAGGAAGAGCCGGACGCAGCGGATATCCCTGTGGAGAAGACTTTGGAGAACACAATGCTCGGTACCTGGGATATGGCGTCTCCCGTAGTGCCCGCTTCGGATCAGGATCCCTGGAAGGGAAGCTTTGTGTATTATGGAAAATATGAAGGGAAAGTTCTGAAATACAGAGTCCTTGACAGAGGCGGCTGTGATTTTACGCCGGACTGGCAGCCGGCGATGCTGCTTGATTGTCATCAGACGCATATGGTTTGGGGTACATATCACTCGACCAACGAATTTATGAGCAGTACTCTTCGCGAACATCTGAACGGAGAGTACTTTCTGGAGAACGATGTCTTTACTTTACCCGAAAAAAGCGCGATCGTGAACAGTACTAAAATAACACCAAACGAAAGAGACGGTAAATCGGAATCCGAATACGGATTCGGTAAGCTTAAGGATACGAAAATTTTTGTGCTGGACGTAA
>JAEEGL011867871.1_pt1 | contig 15507 bp, 17 predicted proteins | sample 9134231 | NCBI WGS metagenome assembly JAEEGL01 (sample SAMN16246548, study PRJNA631951) | gut metagenome | biome: gut microbiome; feature: rumen; material: fiber-attached | host: Bos | place: Iran: Karaj | collected 2018-10
CCTCAGTAGTAGGAGTAACACTTCCCTCTTTTACCTGAATATTTTCAAAATGAACATCCCATCTAGCACTTGCTAATAAAGAAGCCCCTGTAATACTTAAATTAGAACTCAATATAGCATAACCAATACCCATACTAAATAAAATAAAAAGGAAAAGTAAGTATGTTAAATTTCTCTTACGTGCAAACCGTTGTCTAATCTTAAAACGTTTCCACCACATACTAACACCTCCTATTATATCTAATATAATTATACTATAAAAAATGAAGAAGTAAATATAAGGAAACATTATTTATCAAATTAAAAAAAAATGATATGATAAAAATGGTGAATAAAATGAACAATAAAAGAAAGAAAGTAAAAATAAAAAAGAAAAGAATACTAATACTTATAATATTAGTAATCTTATCATTCTTAATAATAAAAATAAATAATCTAAATAATAAACAAAATACTTCTAAAGAAAAAATCATTGAAAAAGAAGAAAAACCAAAAGATGAATTTGAAATAATTAAAGAACAAATAGATTATTACAATGATGAATATACTTCAAGATACAAAACATATAAAGAAAGTAATCCAACTTTAGATATTACTCAAATAATAAAAAATGTTAATATGCAACTAGATAAAAACTACTATGAAGATCCTATTCCCGCTAGGAACATAAATACCGAAAAAGTATTAGTTAATAAACATTACTATTTAGAAAGTAACTATATCCCTAATAATTTGGAAGCAATTAATCAATCATATGCTTTAAGTGGAATGAAATTAGTAAAAGAAGCCAGAGAAGCTTTTGAATTATTATCAGAAACAGCTAAAAAAGAAAACTATAGAATAATAGCTATGTCTAGTTATCGTAGTTATGATTATCAAGTTCAATTATATAATCGTTATAAAGAACAAGATGGCGAAGAAAAAGCCAATACCTACTCTGGTAAACCAGGTCACTCAGAACATCAAACTGGCTTAGCAGTAGATGTATATAATGGTAAAGAAAACTATACTAACTTTGAATCAACTAAAGAATTTAATTGGATGCAAGAACATGCCCATGAATTTGGATTTATCTTAAGATTTCCTAAAGAAAAAGTATCAGAAACAGGATACCAATACGAATCATGGCATTATCGCTATGTAGGAATAGAAGCCGCAACATACATTAAAAATAATAATATATCATTTGAAGAATATTATGCTACAAAAATAAAGGATTGGTAATAACCAATCCTTTAATCATATTTCTTTTTAAAATAACGATATAACCAGTAAAAACCAGTAAATAATAACCAAATTAATAAAATAAAATTACTAATTTGAACTAAACATAAAATTACATCATTCTGATAAAGTTTAGTAATATCAACTAAATCAACTCCATCAGCTGCTGCTAAAGCAATAAATGACATAAAAAAGAAATATAAAATACTAAAAAAAGAGTAATTAACTACTTTTTTAAAAAAAGGAATCTTTTTACTAAATAAAGTCCATAATATCATTACTGTAACAAAAACAATAATAAAGAAATAAACAATAGTAGATGGGAAATATATATAATTCATTATTTCTTTAATAAAAGAATGAATACAAGTATTAACATAAGTAGTATAACTAATTAAAATACCTAAAACAAATCCTATATAAATTCCAATCGCAATCATTTGTACTAAGATATTATTTCTTTTTAAATTTACCAATAAAATCAAAAATAAAAGAAGGCTTAATATGAACATCTCAATAGAAAGAAAAGAAGAAAAAATATAATGAAAAATAGTTCCTAACTTTTCTACAACAGATAAATTCATATTATCACCTTCTCTAGCCAACTAACTCAGAAATATAAACAGTTTGGGAAGTATCACTACCCCTAGTACAAGTAATCATAGTAAGAGAAGTCTTATCATGATTTCTTTTAATAACAACAGCTCCATTTTTTTCTACATAATATATATTTACTATTTGATACTCATATTTTTTACCTGCATAAGTAACATATAACCTATCTCCAACAGATAATTTAAATAGATAAGCAAAATAAGAATAATAAGCATTCCCTGAATGTGCCATTAAAATTAAATTACCATTAACAACATCAGGTAATGTAGAACCCTCTACCATCGCAACATTGTACTGAATATTATTATATTTTGAATCAATATTATAAAAGCCCCTTTTTAAATTGATCTTAGGTATTTCTAATACTCCTAAATATTTACTATAATCAACAACATAGGAAACATTTTCACTTTCTTGTTTATTAACATCAACATTTTCTACAACGGGTACATCTTCAATTTCTTCCTGTTGTTCAACAACAGTATCATCCATCATAGCAATTCGCATATCAGAAAAGACTTCATCACGCATCTTTAAAAAGTAATTCCAAAAAAGAGAAAAAACACCTATAAATACAAGGAAAGAGCCAATAACTAATACATGGCTCTTTTTTATTTTATTATTTACTTTCAACTGGTTTTGCGTTTGCATAAACAATACCAACACCACATAGCAAGACGATTAATCCAATAAAGTAAATGGTTTGAGCAGCATTCATACCAGTATCAGGAGCACCAACAAATTCAATTTCTGTTCCACGGCTTACATTAATAACATTTCCAGTAACAGATACAACCTTTTGTAAAGGAGAACCACCACTAGTTTGAGTTGTAGTATAATAATTTCCTGCTAAAGAAGAAAATTTACCAACAACTTCAACTTTTAATGTTTGTACTTTATCAGTAATTTTATCAACTGGAACCATAACGTAGAATTCAGTTTCTGGTCCAACAGCATCTTCAATTAATCTTCCTTCTGGATCTACAGCAAATGCCCCATCAATACCACTAAGACTAATTGTATAACTTTGTAAAGTTCCAGCAGGATTTCCAACAACAGATATTTTAGAAGATTGATAATATTTACCATCAGTAGTCTTAGAAACAGCATTATTATTTGCTTGACTTACATCAAGTTTTCTAGAACCAGAAGCAGCAATTGCTTGCTGAACTAAATTATCTATTTTTGTATATACACCTTCAACACCTAATTCTTGTCCACCTTCAAAATAGAAATCAGTAGCACTCTTAATACCTCTAAGTTCTTCAGCAGTTATGGTATTACTAGAATTATTTGGGTCTTGTCTATACAAATACAACCAAATTGCAACTTGAGTTGCCCACATTTCAACTTCTGGTCTTACATTACTAATAATTTCAACATCATTAGCATAACTGTTATTCAAAAGATATAATAATCCAAAATCATTAACAACAGTACCTCTATTATATAAAGGAGGATTTGTATCATCCGCAACTACTACTGCCGTATGTTCAACACAGAAAATTGAATTCGTTCTTTCAGCATTTGAAAAATATAGTGGAACAGGAAATTGAGTATTTCCTTCACTATCAGTACCCTTTGCTAACACGAAATCAGCAGTACCATCATGATAGAAACTTAAACTTTCTCCAGTAGGAGAAGCTGCATAACTAATGCTAGTTGTTTGATTACTAGCTATTCCATACATTGCAAGTGAAAATACTGCAACAATGGCAACCATAAAAGATAAAACCACAGAACCATCAATATATCTTTTTTTATTTCTGCGACCATCTTCCATGTAAATCTTTTCCATAAAAAATCACCTTACCTTATAAAATTATTATAACACAAAAACAATAAAAGCAAACATTTTTATAATGAAAATAGAAAATATTACACTTCTATTGTAAATAACTGATCATAATGAACAATTGGCTCTTTATTTCCATAATAAACAGTTGCTAAAACATCTCCTTTTTTTACAGATTCACCAACTAATTTATGTAAATAAATACCTACTGAATGATCAATTTTATCATCCAATGTTTCTTTACCAGCCCCTAACGCTAAAGATAATTTTCCCATCTCTAAAGCATCAATCTTTTTCAAAACACCCGAAGATTTAGCTAAAATATCTTTTGTTTGCTTACTAATCTTCATTTTTTGTAAATCTCCTTTTTGATAAGAAACTAACTCTAAAAATTTCTGATAAGCCGATCCATTCTCAATACTCTGCTTAACCATTTCATAACCTTCTTTTTTAGAAATATTTAAACTCATACTTATCATTTCACTAGCTAAATCATAACATAATTTCACAAAATCGTTTTCTACTTCTTCACCTTTTAAAACTGAAATTGCCTCTTGAATCTCTAAACTATTTCCAATAGCTCTTCCCAACGGAGTATCCATATCACTAATAATTGTCCGAACTTCTTTTTGATAATAATTTCCAATTCTAATCATTAAATCACTTAATTCTTTAGCCTCTGCCTTAGTATGAAGAAATGCCCCATTACCTACTTTAATATCAATTAATATTTTGTCAGCACCACCAGCTATTTTCTTACTCATAATACTAGACGCAATTAAAGGAATAGAAGATACTGTCCCCGTTACATCACGTAAAGCATATACAATTTTATCCATAGGTACTAAACAAGAAGTTTGCCCAGTCACAACTACCTTAATTTCTTTTAATTGTTTTAATATTTCTTTTTCACTTAAATCAGTACGATATCCAGGAATAGATTCTAATTTGTCAATAGTTCCCCCAGTATATCCTAATCCTCTACCACTCATTTTAATAACTGGAATTCCTAAAGAAGCTACAATTGGTGTAATAACTAATGTTGTCTTATCCCCAATTCCCCCAGTAGAATGTTTATCTACTTTAATACCTTCAATTTCCGAAAAATCTAATATATCACCACTATCAATAAAAATCTTAGTTAAAGCAAACGTCTCTTCATCACTCATACCATTTATACAAATAGCCATTAAAAAACTAGACATTTGATAATCATATACATCTCCATTTAAATATCCATTAAAAATAGTATCTAACTCTTGATAACTTAATTCTTTTCCTAATCTTTTTTTATTAATAATATCTAATATCATATAATATCCTTTCTAAATATATCCGAATCACGCATATAAAAACCACATTTTTCATATAATTTATGAGCAGGAACTCTAAATCGACTACAAGATTGCTGTATATACATGGCATAATTACTTCTCGCGATTACCTCAGCATATTCCAACATTTTTTCTCCTAATCCCATTCCTCTATACTGACTTGCTACACATACATAATCTATCAAAAAATAAACATGGTTTAGAATTGGATTTAATACTTTAGTAAGTAATAGATATCCCCCTACTTTATCCTCTACCATTGCTACAACCTCATGAAATTCTTCTCCTTGAAAATTAATTTTTTCAATTGAAAAAGCTTCTTTCAATATTTGATTTACTTCCCCTAAATCTTTTTCTTCATAATCACGTACTAATATGTTCACATAATCACCTACTTTATTATATTATATCATCTACTGCATAACTAGAACAATTCTTAATTACAAAATAAAAAAGGAAATCATATAGATTTCCATTCTTTATTGAAATTTCAATTTAGGAAAAAGCAGATTAATCTGCTTTTTTAATCAACTTCTATTTTTGTTAAATGAATACCACCAAACAAAATACTAATAGTTAAAAAGATTATTAATACTTTTAATAAATAAAAAATATTTAGTAACCCAACTATTATTAATAAAACATAACTAAATATTCTTCCAAAACCTAAGAATAATTCAAATAACACATAAGTTTCAACTCTATTAGTATCATTAACAATATCACTATTAGTTATTTTAAAAGTTTTAATATCATTAATAATAGATACAATCTGTATAAAAAATGAATAAATAATACTATAACCAATAATTGTATAACTATTAGTAATAAATAATAAAATAAAAGTACTTAATAAAGGAACAATACAAGAAATATAAACAGCACTCTTTACTTTACGAGGATTAATAATTCTTTTACAAATATAAGCACTAAATATAGATAAAATAGATATAACAGAAGTAATAACTCCCAGACTAAAATCTTTACTAAAGGCAATAATAATCAATAAAGTAACACAAGTATCTAATGCCCCTTCATAGGCCATTCCCAAAAAGAACTCAGTTTTAAAAAACTCCTTAATATTCTTATCTTTACTTATTTTTTTATAAGTTTCCTTTAATTTAAACTTTCTTATAGAATTATTTATATTTGTCTTATATTCAAGTGCAAAAGATAATAAAATTTGAATAAATGACAAAATAAGAACAATAATTGTAGTTCTTTCAAAACTCTTTGACGAAATAATAGCCCCAAATAAAACAGGTAGAATAACTTTAACAAAATTAGTAATCATAGTTTTATAAACAACATATTCTTTCTTCTCACGATGTGGTACCAAGGTAGAAGAAAATAGATTAAGAGGGAAATACCAAGTAATAGTAGAAATACCTGATATAATAGCCAACAACCAAATATAATGAACAATTCTTTTCCCTAAAATTGTTAACACAACCAATTGAACAAACTTAGCAATCATCCCAATTCGAAATACCAACATTTCATATTTATTCTTTATATAAATACCAACCACTAACGCTAACATCGCAATAACGATATAAGAAAAAACATTATATAAAGAAACATTAGTAATACTATCCGTTGATATTTTAAAAATATAAGCTGTCAAAAAAGGTCCTAAAAAAATTTCTATAATTTTTCGAATTACTTGTAAAACAATTAAATATTTAGTATTTTTTGACACAAAATCAACTCCAATTCTTTAATTTAAATGAATTGTCCTAGCCATCTGTTCTAATTGGTTATTACATTCATCATTAGAGGCTTTTCCTTCTACAATTAACAATTTATTATTATAATCAAACAAATAAATAATATTATTAAACATCCTATTACTATAAGATAAATGATAACATTCCCTGCCACCTATATTATCCTTTGCATATGATATATTAAATTTATTAGCAATTCCTTGAGCTAAATGTTCAGCATTTTTATAATTGGCAACATAATCTATCTTCAATTCACAAGTCTCAACCCCAATTCTCCCTGAATTACTATCAATCTTTCTAATAAAATAATTATTACTATCACCAATATCACTATAACCAGCAATTATTTGAAAAGTAACATCATTCTTATTTACTTTATTAGTGTATCGAATCTCCCCATCATATTCCAAACCATCTTTTTTATTATTAAAAGACATATATGAAGCTATATTGCCACGATTTAAAAATAATAATAAACCTATTACCACAATAATTATCAAAAAAGGATTAGAAGATTTTTTTTTGTTAATTTGATTATCATACATATATATTTCACCACACTATTAATAATATACTAAAAAAAAAAAGAAAACAACTAAATTGTTTTCTTAACATTAAAAAAAAGAATAACATTATTATTTTCTTTTTTTTCGCAACTTAATGCCGCTTCTTTGTACATCAATTAAACTCACGATCATATTATTAAGAAGATTATCTGTCAAATCTACTCCTAATTCTTCTATATGATGAGAACGTATGAAATCCAACAAACGATCAGCTTTCTCTTTAATATCTAATTCATCAACAAACTTCTTACCTGGTTTTACATGAAGAATAACAGAAAAATGATCTCCATAACCAAAATATTTTTCTTCAGGTTCTGGTTGCATACGTAGAAAACTACACATCTCATTAACAGCACTAATTTCTTCCGGTGTTAAAGATACAACACTAGTTTGATCATTTACCTCATTATCTAATTCATCAGATAATTTAAAAGTAAAACCACATTGATAGTCTTTTGATATCTCAAAACGGTAATCACAAGATTTACGAGGAGTATATTCAAACTTACGATAAGTAAATAATAGATTATTTTTTTCCATACAAACCTCCATTTCCTTTATTATAATGATTTTTTTCAAAAAAACAAGTAAAAAGCAGATATTAATCTGCTTCTTCCTGTTTTTTACTAGATAAAAATGTAATTTTCTCACATATTACTTCTAGTACATTTCTCTTTTTATCTCCTTCTTCCTCTACTCTTGATTGAATACGCCCCTTTATTCCTACAATATCTCCTTTACTACAATATTCACTAGTATTCTCGGCTACAATATCAAAAGCTGTACAATCAATAAAATCAGTATCATAAGTACCTTCAGCATTTTTAAAACTTCTAGGCACCGCAATAGGAATAGTCGCAACCTTTCCATGTTCTCCTTTATTAACTGTTATATCACGAGTTAATCTACCAACTAAAACTACTTGATTAAGCATAAAACACCTCCTTTCGGAGGAATACTATAATGCATGAATGAAAATAAAAAAAATCAGAGAATTATAAATTTCATAAATCAAATAAAGAAAAAAAAACATTTTCTTCTAAGAAAAAATATCAATATCAAAAGAAAAAAACTACTAATATGAAACTTTAGTAGTTTATTATTTTATTAGATACATCCTTCACTACAAACCCAAATTATCAGAAGAATTTGTAAAATAAAGGTAGTTGCAAAAAAAAGAATATAAGAAAACATTGGCAATAAAGCTTCCTAAATTGATTCCTTCTTCTTTTGATTTGTTTTACTCACAAAACAATCTCCTAACCAGGAATACCGCTACAAGAAGTACATAGTTCAATAAAAAATAGTACCATTCCAATAATACAGATAGTAAATCCAACTCCAAACACCATAGCAATTTTTAAAGCTTTATTATGTGGGTTCGCAACACTACAAACCACCAGCATAATAACCCCAACTACAGACATAATTAAACAATACAAGTTTTGCGTAGATAGGGATAAAAACATTCCCAAAAAAACAAGAATAAGTCCAATAACACCAAAAATAACACTACCAGAGCCACTGCCAGATTTTTCTCCCCTATAATCTTTTGACTGAAAGTCAGCAAAAACCTGATCTTTCGAAATTCTAGGTTTATTCTCCATAAACACTCTCCATATCCTATCTTAAGAATAGCATAAATTTAAAAAAAGAGAAATCATAAATTTCTCTTTATTAATTGGTTTAACTCAACAGCATACTCCATAGGTAATTCTTCCCGAAACTTTTCAATAAATCCTAAAATAATCAAGTCCATCGCCTTTTCCCTAGGAATACCTCTACTCATCATATAAAATAAATTATCTTCACTAATTTTAGAAACTGTTGCCTCATGTTCAATACTACTACTCATATTAAAACAAGAATTTACAGGAATTGTATCACTTTTTGATAACTCATCCAAAATTAAAGTATCACATTTTACATTAGCTTCACTATCAAGAGCATTCTTACCAATAAATGCTTTACCTCGATATGTAGCGTTACCACCATTACGAGCTATACTTTTAGAAATAATATTACTTTTGGTATGTTTACCAGTATGAATCATTCTAGCACCAGTATCTTGTATTTGACCATTACCAGCTACACTAATAGTAATACAAGTACCTTTAGAATAATCTCCTTTTAATAAACAACAAGGATACTTCATAGTAACCAAACTACCAATATTACCATCAATCCACTCCATAGTACCATAATCATCAACTAAAGCTCGTTTAGTAACCAAATTATAAACATTATTAGCCCAATTCTGTACAGTAGAATAACGACATTTACTATGTTTTCCAACATAAATTTCCACAACTGCCGCATGTAAACTACTTTCACTATAAGTAGGCGCTGTACAACCCTCAATATAATGTAAATCACTATTGTCATCCACAATAATTAAAGTTCTCTCAAACTGTCCCATATTACGACTATTAATCCTAAAATAACTTTGCAAAGGTCGATCTAATTTAGTATTAGGAGGTACATAAATAAAACTACCACCAGAAAATACTGCTCCGTTTAATGCTGCAAATTTATTATCACTATTACTAACAATCTTACCAAAATACTTCTTAACTAAATCAGGGTAATCTCTCATAGCTTGTTCAATAGAAGTAAAAATAACTTTTTTCTCTTCTATCTCTTTTAACATAGAGTGGTATATTACTTCACTCTCATATTGAACACCCATACCACCCATATGAATTTCAGCCTCACGCACACCAACAGAATCCAAATCATCAACAATTGGTTTTAATACATTATTCCAATCACTTTGAATCATCTTATCTTTTTCATTATTTTTATAATAAATAATCTTTGAAAAGTCCAAATCAATTGAAGGACCAAATTTAGGCATAGGTAAATCTTCGAAATAATGAAAACTATTAATTCGATAATCAAGAACCCAATTATCTTCTTTTTTTACAGAAGATATTTTTTTAACATTTTTCTCATCTATTCCAACTATTTCCATAGCCTCACCTCATTTATTTTTTTCTATACTGATATCCAGTACCTATACTATCAAGATATTTATTAAAATTATTTATCTTTCGATAATCATTCAAAATAATTCTTATCACCTCAAAATTAAAAGAAACAAGCTTATTTTTTATAATACCAATACGATCCACAAAGAATTTAGGACTATACATCATATAATCAACAATTTCTTCAACTCTATATTTATCTTTGCCAAAAAATCGATCATCCATCACACTCATTGGATCAATTACATAACAAAGACCCTCTTTCTCTTCACCTGCTACTAATTTTATTTTATTACCAAACTGCTCCCCACTTAAAGTCATAGACTTCTCATAGCCTCTATCATACACAGGATATTCTTCTTCCGTAAAAATATTAATATACTGATTACCCATTTTTAATAAAAAAACATACACTTTATCTTTCTCATTTCTTATCTCAGTATACCCTCTATCTCCATTTTTATAATAATAACGAACTTCTGCTAATCTAATACTATTTCGATCTAACTCTAAATCTTTAATTCTTTCATAATCTACTTTTTTCATTTTATCCTCTTCAATCTAACCCCTATTTGATTTCTTTTAACATTTTAGCAATTGCTTCACTAGGAAGTAGTGCACAATTTAATCGATTAGGTTGTTTACTAATTTCATCATAAACCATCAATTCACCTAATAATTCAGAATCATACTCTTCTTCATGTAACATATGCTGATATTCTTCCAATAATTTCTTAGCATCTTCCACTTTCTTTCCTAATAAGCTTCTAATCATAATAGAAGTGGCTGAAGTACTAATTGCACAAGCTTCTCCATCAAAACGAATATCTTTAACAATTCCATCTTCTACTTTCAACATAAAATCTAAATTATCAATACAACTCTCACTACGTGAATTAACTTTTACATAACTATCATCGTCAATTAAACCACGATTAATAGGATCTTGATAATTATCTAATATAATTTCTCTTCTAATATTACTATCCATAACAACTCCTATAAAATAACATTATATAAATTATTACTATTCTTTAATGCCTCTACTAAAACATCAATTTCCTCTTTTGTATTATAAAAATAGAAACTAACACGCACCGTATTATCAACAGGTAAACAATCCTTTAATAATTTTGCGCAATGGTTACCTGCCCTTACACAAATATGATAATGATTTAAGTAAATAGATGTATCCTGGGCAAAAACTCCCTCAATATTAAAAGCCACAATTCCTGAGTCTTCCGAATGATTATAAAGAATGATATTAGATAAATCCTTTACTTTAGAAAGAAAATAAGATTTTAATTCCATTTCATACTGATGAATCTTATCCATCCCTATCTCTTGTAAGTAACAAATAGCCTCTCCTAAACCAATTACTTCTGCAATTGGAGGTGTACCAGCTTCAAATCTAACAGGAACACTTTTTAATTCATAGGAAGAATCTTCTTCAAAAAAGGAATTCATTCCGCCCCCATAACAAATAGGATCCATCTCTTCTAAAAGTTCTTCTCTTCCAACCAAGATTCCTACTCCTGTAGGCCCCAACATCTTATGTCCAGAAAAACTTAAAAAATCCATGTAACTATCTTGAAAATCAACTTTCATATGAGGAACACTTTGAGCTCCATCTACATGAAAAAGAATATGATTTTCTCTACAATATTTACCAATTTTCTTAACATCTCTAACATCACCAATAACATTAGAAACATGAGCTAAACTAATAACCTTAGTTTTATCAGTAACACAATGAACTATATTATCAAAAGTCAACTCATAATTTTCATCTAAAGGAATATATTGGATATCAAAACCGATTTCCTCTTGTAATTTCATCCAGGGTAAAACATTAGAAGCATGTTCAGCTTTATTTAATAATACAACATCTCCTTTTTGTAAATGCTTTCTCATGTAACCAAACACTACCAAGTTAATAGACATAGTTGTACCACTAGTATAAATAACTTCTTTACTATTACAATTCACAAAATTAGAAATAATATCTCTTACAGAATCATAGGCTTGATTAGTAATAATTGCTGAATCATAATCACCTCTATGAATATTAGATGTATGTTTTAAGTAATAAAGATTCATCTTATCAATAACTCTTTTTGGTTTTAAAGTAGTTGCCCCATTATCAAAATAAATAACACCATCTTCCAAAAAAGGAAAATCATCTCGCATCATCCTATCACCTCCTATATTTTTTCAATTTCTTGTACAAATAAATCAATCTTATGAAGATCTATACTATCACTGTTTATTAAAAATCCCTTCAACAATAATCTATTAGCTTCATCATAAGAAATTCCTCGACTCATCATATAAAATAGTTTATCATCACTAAACTTTCCAATATAAGCACCATGATTACTCTCTACTTCATATTGATCTATTAATAAATTAGGACAAATAGTACTTTTTCCATTTGCCATATTAATAATCTGATTTTCTTGATTACAAATACAATTCTTACTACTTTTAGGAACAACACCATCTACAAAAAAATCCAATTTAGAATCATGAACATTAACACCATGATTAAATAATTCACTATGAGTATTATCTTTTAAATGTTCCACTTTAATTTTCAAAGAATTATTATCATAATTAATAGTATTAAAATAATAATATAAAGTAACCCCTTCAGTAACCATATGAATATTCACATCACTACTACTATTTACAGAATAATGATAAATAATAGTATCCTCTGTAATATTATATGTATAATGAGTCTTATCTTGATAATCCATTACATATAATATTTTATTCATTTTCTTCTCCTCCAGATTCAGAAATACTATTATATCCATTCTTTTCAATCTCCAAGGCTAATTCCATTCCACCACTCTTTTGAATAGAACCATCCATTAAAATATGAACATAGTCTGGTTTCAAATATTCTAGTATTCTAGGATAATGAGTAATAATTAATAAAGATGCTTTCTTATTTTTATTCATATAATTATTAATATTTTCACAAACAATCCTTAAACTATCAACATCTAACCCTGAATCCAACTCATCCAATATAATATATTTAGGTTTTAAAAACTTCATTTGTAGTATCTCATTTTTCTTTTTTTCTCCACCACTAAAACCTTTATTTAAAGAACGATGTAACATATTACTATCCAATGATACTTCTTTCATGGCTTGTTCCATATCTTTTATAAAGGTGTAGAGATTTACTTTTTCTCCAGTAATTGCCCCTCTAGCAGTTCGTAAAAACTCACTATTACTAACACCTTCAATAACAGTAGGATCTTGCATACATAAAAATAAACCTTTTTTTGCTCTTTCATCTACGCTCAAATGTAAAATACTTTCACCATCAATACAAATATCTCCATGATTTACTTGATATTGATAATGCCCCATTATTACCTTGGATAGAGTACTTTTTCCAGTACCATTAGGCCCCATAATAACATGAGTTTCTCCATCATTTATCTGTAAAGAGAAATCCTCTAATATAGGAATATCACTATCTATAATTGAACACGTAAGATTTTTAATTTCTAACATATAATCAACTCCAAAATCACTATTATTTTATCACAAAACAAAAAGAAAAACAAAAAAATCAACTTATAATTAGTTGATTTTTTACGCTGCCTTTCCTTTATAAAGTATTTCAGTTAAATCTTCATTAGATGATTCTCCATTACCTAATAATCTGTTAGCATCTGATATAAACTGAATAATCTTTTCATCATTATGTTGTTTTTGATTTAACTCTCGTTGTGTTCGATTTAGCGCTTCTTGTAATTCAGCATTCTGTTTTCTTAATGCTGCAATAGTATTACCATCCTCTTCAATTCTATCTTTAGCTGCAGCAATAATCTTATCTCTTGAAGCAGTAACTCTCGATAAATCTTTACGTGCTGTCAACAACTCACTTTTAGTCCGAGCTAATTCATCATTTTTATTATTAAAAGCAACAATTACTTTACCCAACACATTACCTAATTCACCAGAATAGTCGTAATCATTTGATTTATCATAACTAATAGTATCAGCTTTAAAATTTTTAAATAATGAGTCTTCAGAAGTATCAGCTTCAAAATTAGTTTTTCCAAACATATTATCTAAAATTGATGATTCTTTTGGGTATTCATCAACAACACCATCAAAATCAAAAATATCATTTCCATCATCTACCGCAGCATGAGCTCCATCTACATCAGTTATAGCTGAATTGAAAACATCCTCAAAACTTTCTTCAACAGGTGTTTCAACTACAGCAGGTACAACATCTTGAGCTTCTTCAACAACTTTCTCAGTCATCACAGCAGGATCATCTACCTTCTCTTCAGCAGTTGCTTCAACTACATCAGGTACAACATCTTGAGCTTCTTCAGCAACCTCTTCAGTCATCACAGCAGGCTCATCTGCCTTCTCTTCAGCAGGTGCTTCAACTACATCAGGTACAGCACTTACAGCTTCTTCAGCAACCTCATTAGTTACCTCAACAGCCTCATCTGCCTTCTCTTCAGCAGGTGCTTCAACTACATCAGGTACAACATCTTGAGCTTCTTCAGCAACCTCTTCAGTAACCACAGCAGGCTCATCTGCCTTCTCTTCAGCAGGTGCTTCAACTACATCAGGTACAGCACTTACAGCTTCTTCAGCAACCTCTTCAGTAACCACAGCAGGCTCATCTGCCTTCTCTTCAGCAGGTACTTCTACTGTATCAGTAGTATCTTCAGTTTTTTCTTCAACAGGTTCCTCGCCTAAAGACTCAACAACTCCAGAAGAATTTTCAGGAACAGAAGAAGCTAATGCCTCAGATATAACACTTTCCCCAACTTTAATATCTCTAACATCTATATTAGAATCTAAATTATTTTCAATTACCTTTTCTTTATCAACAGCAAGTGATACTTGCATTATTTCAGAATTAGGTTGATTAGTACTTAATAATAAATTACCTTCCTTATCTAAAGCAATATAACTAAAACTCTTATCTACTAATTTCTTACCATCATAACCAACAATAGTAGCTTCAGAAAAAGGATTATTAAACAAAAATGAAACAGGAATATCAGCCTTTGCCTTAATACTACCTTTTATCTGATTAAAATTAGAAACTAATTCAGCAGCTTCAGTAGGATCAGATTTCTTCTCAATGGCACTTATTACCTCAGGACTATTAGGAGTAGCAGGTTCAACAACAAAGTATGGATAACCCTCAATAGGTCTAATAGCACGATTAACAAAAGGAACAATTTCTTGACCATC
>JAEEGL012252136.1_pt1 | contig 15507 bp, 9 predicted proteins | sample 9134231 | NCBI WGS metagenome assembly JAEEGL01 (sample SAMN16246548, study PRJNA631951) | gut metagenome | biome: gut microbiome; feature: rumen; material: fiber-attached | host: Bos | place: Iran: Karaj | collected 2018-10
GGCAATCGAAGTATTATTAGAAGAGAATGAATATGGTTCAAGTTCAGAAGAATTTAGCACTTCGATATTTGCAGTTTCACCCGCTTCGACTGCTATAGTGTCCCTAGCGAGCTGAGCTAGTGCAACAGTTTTTAGCCATTGTGCGTGATAAGTGTCATTGCCAGTTGGAATAGTATGCCTCGTCACTAGAGTGCCACCAGTGGTACTCGTGTACCAACCTTGGAAGAGGTGATCATTATAAGTTGGGTCAACAGCAGGGTAATCATTGCCTAGCTCATTACCAGCTGTAACCTGAGCTGTAGTACTACTAGTTCCATTATGGGGATCAAAAGTAATAGTATAAACTACAGGAGGAGCGGTATATGGTTCCACATACTCTACTGGCACCTCAATAGTAGCACGTGGAGCATTACTGGTAGTACTACCATGAGTAAGGCCGCGTGAACCAGTTTGAATTCTATTGGCAAAGTTAGGTTGTCTTTCAAGCCAAATACCATCAGTCACATTCGAATTGCCAAAGTTCGAACTCTCCAGCAAATAGAGACAACGACCATTTCTACCAAGATCAGAAGTTTGCCCACATAGTCCAAGTGCCTCCGGATAAGTCATAAAGCGTGCGACTTTACCAGCATAATCACCCGTAAATGAAACGAGATTCGGATTAGACCAAGTAGTCGAATCTGGCAAGTAAGTTAAAGCTGTATCATACACATAACTACCAGCACCATCCAAGTTCTGATAATGTACAAATTTCGCATTTCCATCCTCCGTGCCAAAGTAGTAAAATCTTTCTGTTTCATCATCATAGTCGCCATCATTGTTGACATCGCAATCATAAGCATCACCAGCAACCGAAGTAGAAGAAGAAACAATTGTACCATAAGTGATATCTGCACCAACAGCTATGCCAGCACTACGGCAACCCTGTGATGACGACGCAGAATTACACTGCTCAACGTGTAAAGTACCCGGCTTTGCGATTTTACAAACAAATTGTGCTTCTTCCCAGTTAGCATAATACAAAGTCGGAGTAAACTCATCGAAAACAGTAGAAGTCGTAAGCTTTGTACCAGTGCCATTAGGACCAGAATACCATCCTTCAAGAGTAGCGTTAGGTTTAGTAGAAGTCGGCAAAGGATTAATCGAACCACCATCACCTACCTCCATTGGATTAGGAACTACAGCTGTGCCACCCTGTGAATCGAAGTAAACGTCGTATACTTGACCTGCAACTGTAACAGTAATAGTTCTAGTTTCACCAGAAATCGAACCTGTCATTGTAATAGTAGTAATGCCAGCTGCTACTGCAGTCACTTCACCAGTATGTTCGTCTACAGTAGCCACACCAGAATTATTCGAAGTAAAGGTATACGGCTCAAGCTCAGAACTATTTGTGACATTAATAGTTTCTGAAGCATTAGGCTGAAGTGCTATCTGGGTATTCGTAATATTGGCAACTGCAACCGTACCAAGCCAATGTGCATAATAATTGGTTGAACTAGTTGGTACCGTAGAAGTTGTGACTGCAGTACCACCAGTTGGCGCAGTAAACCAACCTTGGAAAATATGCTCATTATAAGTTGGACCATCAGGCAAAGTAGTAAGTGCATTGCCGTCTTTGATTAGATAAACATCCGCGTTTTCAGTCGTACCATCGTTTTTCTTGAAATTAATAGTATGAATATCGTCATCCGAGTATTCACCCAGTCTAATATACATGTCAGATAAGGTACCTTGAAGAATACGTTTTGCATTTGTACAAGGACCTTGGCTACCGTCACAACCATCCCTTGGATATGCCCCAAACCAAGTGGTGAGGTCAAAGTATTGACTGAAAGAATCAAACACTAAGACGGATTTAAGTGGTCCATTATTCACGCTATAATATATTTCATTGTCTAGCCTGAACATCGAAACTTCATGAATTCCATGATAATTAAGGGCTTTGCTTTCCTGAGTATCGTTGTACTTTGCATTAAAGTCAATATTAGTCTTACCATTTCTTCTTATAACCACACCTGGCGCTTTCCTATCTGCAGCTTGAGAACCAAGCTTAGCACTCACGAATGTTTGCTGATCATTATCTTCAGAACCATAATAGTTAACTTGTTCAGCAGGATCATAATGGTCAATTACAAAGTGAATTTCAAAGTCTTTTGGATAATTTGTCTGATTGAAAAGAGGAATCTCAGTATCGATAAATCTAACATTATGGTACTTTTCACAACCTATTCCGGTAATATTATCATTTGTCGCCCCATTGAATTGGCAAGCATCAATTTGATTCCAGACAATTGGGAAAAGAGTATCCACCCAAACAGCATAAAGAGTTGTATTCGGAGAAGCAGTTTGATCTACCGGCAAATCATCACCGGCCTGATAAAGATTGCCTGGACAAGAATCGTTAGTTGTACCAGCCTCAACGGTAGTCGCTTCATCGCACCAACCAGCAAATTTCTTTTCGTTTCGAACCGGCACAGCGTCAGAGAGAGTGACATAGCTATCCTCCGCCGGAGTTCCACCCTCAATATCTGTTACTTGAGGATTTGGCACTGGCATATTTGTAACAGTGTCAGTCGTATTATCATCATATGTCACCGTATAAGCAATAGTATTTGCAACAGCACGTAAAACATAAGTATAAGTATAAGTTCCAGCCTCCATTGTTTGGTCAACACGAGCGCCAAAGGAGACTGTATAACTATCGGCAGTTTGATTAGCTGTAGAAGTTTTAGCAATATTATAACCAGTCATATCCGGAGCCGGCCTAAAATCAGTATTCGTTACTACTGTGTCAACTCCACCAGAAGAAGTTACATACTGACTAGGCTTGAAGCCCCATTTGTTATTATAGGACGCATTAGAAATAAAATCAGCCTCAGAAACGGGAGAAGTAACTGAAGGAATCTGATTATTAGCATCCTTAACTAGACTAGTCGAAGCAGTAGAAGCTTCTACTGACAAGGTGTAGCCAGTATAATTATCGGTAGAAACGCCAATAGTAGAGTCAACAGATTTGCCGAATCGACCATCAGCTGTTGGAGTAAGTGTAAGCTGTAATAAATCCTGAGTAAAACTAAGACTAAGAGTGCTTGGTTTAGCCTCAGCTGAAACTGGAGAAGATGACAAAAAGGATGCGAGACTAGACGCAGCGATAAATGCAAAAACTACGCAAACAGCACGTAACCTTCCATTTGTTTGACTTTTTGTCACTGTTTTCTCCCGTTTTTATATATAACCATTATAAAACACGATTTTTTATTAAGCAAGTGCTTTTAAAAAAAGTTTTCCACAGCAAAAGTATGTTATAATGGAAAAGTGCCGTGATAGCTCAGTTGGTAGAGCAATCGCCTTGTAAGCGATAGGTCGCCAGTTCAAGCCTGGCTCACGGCTCCACAAAAAAGAGAACTCCTAAAAGTTCTCTCTTTTTATTATAAGCTATTATTTTTCCCAAGCTTTGACAACTTTTTTGTCATATTTAGATTTTCCGAAACCGAGAATCATAAGGAAAATCGGCCCAAAGAAGATTAAACCTAACGCAAAACCAATCCCATGGCCAAAAGCTTTGGAAAGACGAACACATTGGACGATTTGGATGATTATTGCGATAATTCCAGTTACACAATACACAATTGCGCCCACTAACGCGGCTCCTTCAAGAGAATCAAACTTGACGTTATTGGTGTCAAAGCCAGTAGCAGATGAAACGATGCCAGCAACTACACCGAGCCCCAAAACGCACCAAAACCAATTTTTCATACCAACAATCCTAAAGGCGATGTAAAGATTGTAAAATGGAATTAAGGATTTCCAACCCTTTTCACCAGCTTTCTCAAAAACTTTCCACCATGCGATTATTTGTAAAATATAAACTACAAAGGCAAAAATGACCACGGAAGCAAAAATACCTCCCACAATCCCGCCCGCTAGAGCGGCATCAGTTGAGCTCATTGTTAAATTGGTATTCATATAATAACTCCTTTATATTAGTTATGCTTATTGTAGCACATTTTTAATAATTAGTAGCTTTTATTTCAAAATAACTTTGCGGATGATTGCAGACTGGGCAAACTTCAGGTGCATATTTCCCTACTACAATATGCCCACAATTACGGCAAACCCAAATGGTATCACCATCACGCGAAAAGACCTTTTTATCTTTAATATTTTTAAGAAGTTTACGATATCTCTCTTCATGGTGTTTTTCTATCTCAGCTACGCCTTCAAATTTCTTAGCAAGTTCTTCAAAACCTTCCTCACGTGCAGTTTTTGCAAAACCGGCATACATATCAGTCCATTCATAGTTCTCGCCATCGGCAGCTGCTTCGAGATTGGTTTCTGTATCTTCTACCGCACCACCGTGTAATTCTTTATACCAAAGCTTAGCATGCTCTTTTTCGTTATTAGCAGTTTCCTCAAAAATTGCTGCAATTTGTTCATAACCATCTTTTTTGGCCTTAGAAGCAAAAAAAGTATACTTATTACGTGCTTCAGATTCACCGGCAAAAGCCTTTTTTAAATTTTCTTCAGTTTTTGTACCTTCATATTTGGTTTTCATAATGATCTCCTTATTCTTTTATATACAAGTATATCCACCATCTACTGGCATAATTAGACCAGTGACGTAGGAAGCTTCCTCAGAAGCTAAAAACACCGCCGCAGCATCTAGCTCACCAGGCTTACCATAACGTTGCATCGGTACATGAGTTTTAGCAAACTCTTGAAACTTTGGTGTATCTAAAACTTGTTTAGTTAATTCTGTCTCAAAATAACCTGGACAAATTGCGTTGCAAGTAATGCCATCAAGCGCAAGTTCAGCTGCCACAGCCCGAGTGAAATTTACCACAGCGCCCTTTGAGGCGTGATAAGCCACTGTATGAATTTCGGTATTACCCACCAAGCCATACATCGAAGCAATATTAATGATGCGTCCATAATGATGTTTCTTCATAATATTCGCAAAAGCTCGCGTCATTTTGAAGACACTGGTTTCATCTGTAGCAATTGTAAAATCCCATTCGTCATCCGTCATATCAAGAACACCTTTGTCCTTTGAGGAACCGGCACAGTTCAAAAGAATATCAACTCTACCGAATTCAGCTTCGACCTTATCAGCCGCTGCATTAATATCCGTCGAAGAAGTCACGTCACATTTAATCGGCAAAACTGCCTCAGCCCCAGCTTCTTCAAGCTTTGGTTTAAACTCCTCCAATCTTTCTGCACGCCTGGCTAGAATAACCAACTTGGCGCCCTGTCTTGCAAAAGCCAGTGCCATCTGCTGCCCAAGCCCGGAAGAAGCACCAGAAACCACTGCAACTTTACCTTTTAAATTAAACATCCTTTCTCCTTTCTTGGCTTAATTATAGCAAATTTATGCTAAAATGGTAGCTATGGAAAAATCTCGTAGCCAAACTATTGTCAAATCCGGAATTATCTTTATCTTAACTAATATTTTAATTGCACTGTTAAACATCATTGTAGGTTTGATATCTGGTTCCATTGCGATTATTTCTGACGCAGCGCACAGTTTAATCGACGCCGTCTCGGGGATAATAGTTATCGGAAGCGAAAAACTAGCAAATCATCATAAACTAAAAGGCCATCGCCAGACCATTGAGAGAACAACTACAATCATCATCGCGATTATAATTATTCTCGCAGGCATTCATATCATCATCGAATCGATTGAAAAAATCTTTGAGAACGGCACCGTAGAATATAATCTAGCGACCATGATTATACTGGTTGCAAATATACTTATTAAATATGGTCTTGCGTGTTATCTAATGAAAACTGGCAAAAAGATTAAATCTAGCGTGGTAAAAGCTTCTGGCGTCGAAACATTAAATGACGCTTGGATCTCAATCGCCGTACTACTATCCGCGATAATCTATCTAATCTGGCATATTGATATTGAATCATATATTAGCATCTTAATCGCAATAGTGATTATTATGGTGGGAATAGAATTCATTTTCCCGCATCTATTGCATCATCACCATCACCATTTAGAATCAAATCCAGACCACGATCATTGCGGAAAAAAATAAAACGAGTGAACTCGTTTTTTGTGGAGCCGCCAACCAGGTTTGAACTGGTGACCTCATCCTTACCATGGATGCGCTCTACCAACTGAGCTATAGCGGCAATACAATGATTATAGCATAGTTTTTAATAACAGCAAAATCAAATCGCAAAAACAAATATAAATATTGAAGTATTATTTTTATAAAACCTATGCTTTACGAGCAGCTTTACGAGCAGCTTTTCGAGCAGCTTTTCGAGATCTACGAATCAAGACAAACGCAACTAACATAATAGCTAGGAAGCTAGCTGAACCAACAGCAGCACCACGACCAATCATAGTAAAGACACCAGTATCTGGCACCGGAAGATCTTCTCCATTTTCATCTCCCTCTTCTTCTTCAGTTTCATCAGCAGACTTTGCTACCATAAAAGTAGTCGTAGCAGTCCCACCGTCGCTAAAGACAACTTTAAGTGTGTGTGAACCAGCTGTTAAGGCGCTCAAATATTCATTAGTAAACTTAATATAAGTACTACCGTCCCAAGAAATATAATTATTAGAATCAACTAACATATCATCCACATAGACCGCTCCACCATTTTCAAATAGCTCATAGCTGGCATTAATCCTAAATTCGGCTCCATTGTCCTCACTTACAGTATAAACTTGCTCAGCGCCCTCAATCACTTCATAGACTATTGGCACAAAAGTAGCTACAATCTCTAAATCATCAGCTCCGGCTACTACTTCAAGAATATTGGCGTTCACGCTGCCAATATAATTTACACCATTGACCGTAATACTACTTAAAACATACCCAAAGCTTGGTGTGATTGTAACAGTAATAGCTTCACCTTCAAGTACATTTTGACTAGAAACGGTAATTTTGCCACCTTCACTTTCCGAAGTCGTCACATCAACCTTTGTTAGACCATACACAGGTACACTTAGATTAAGAGTTTCATAATTTACGGCATCATTATTATAAACATAAGTAGCAGGATAAACATTACTGCCTGGTACAACCACTGCACTATCATCTAACCAAGCAAAACCATTGGTACGAGCACCATCTAGGTCCGCAAGAGTTTTTCCACTTTCCATTCTAAAGTCCGCTGTCATTTCCGCCGGAGAAGGAGAAGCGGCTTTGGTAATGTCGAAATTAATCACAAGTGCACCATGATAATCTGCATCTTCATAGGAATAAACTACCTTATAGGAACCAGCATTAGTTGGTCTATCTATTTCTGTAGTGCCATCGCTAGCGTACCAAGTGACAGTTAAATCTTCTGCCACTATCCCAGCCGGATTTTCTTCTACCATCACATTGCCACTTAGAACTACTGGTGAGCCAGTATACTCAATTTGCTGGTTATCATCAATGCCGGCAATCGTCAAGGCCTCGCGCGGCGTAATCGTATAAGTAGTAGAAGCACTTCCGGAAATATTAGCTCCATCTTTAGCGGTAACTGTAACTGTCACCTCAGTATCACTGTCATCATTGCCAATTGTATCGGCGCTAAATTCTACTTCATAATCATTAGCATCAACTTCCGTATCACCTACTAAGACAGAAACGGATGGGGTCTGAGATGTACCATTGTATTTAAACGTATCTGTACTGAGAGAAATATCGCTCGAAGAAAACTCATAAGGTTCAATCCTAAATGATGTCTCTGTGAGAGAAAAATGATAATTACCAGTATTTGTTTCTTGTATCTTATAATCATAAGAACCAACATTAATAAAGTCTGCATGAGGCAAAATCTCATAATCACTCGCAGGCAAAGTGATCCGATCACCGTTAAACAAAGCAGTTACCACTGGTTCTGGCTCTATCGGCTCGCCCGTATAAGTACGAGATGAGTTCGCCACCTGTACATCAGATACTGTAGCCGCATTAATATAATAATTGATAGGACTAAGTGACCCACGGAAATTACCAAGCCCAACGATGGTTGCATTTTTTGCCCCGTAGTTAATAGTATCGGCTGGGTATTCTATGGTGTAATCCTCCCCAAGGCTAAGGGGATCTTCTGGCTGCTCACCATCAACAAAAGTAATCGAAAGGGATATATATGGTTTAATTTCCTCGCCGGTATAAGTATAATATTGTTCAAGGTCATAAGAAGTATTTTGAAATGTCAACGTTTTCCGATAAATTTGAACGCCACCCACGTCAAAGTAATCTTGATATATATACCTATCCAAAAGATCATCATAGTAAAAACTATAGTTATGATTAGAAAGGGTCACATAAACTGTCGCGCTCTGTTCCCCAGCATCAGAACCATTTAGAGAAGCATATGCATCGTAATCTTCACCTTTCGTAAGCTGAACATCACCAAACAAAACACTCTGCAAAGTCGCATCTGAAGTTCGATCATACTCTTTATCTTCAACCTCTGCACCATATATTGAAACTATTTTAGGAGTTATCGTATAAGTTACCTCAAAAGGCTCAAAGGTATAAATACTCCCAGCAATTGGAGAAACAGTGATCTGATAATCTCCAGCATTCATAAAGTTACCGTCAACGTATACTGGACCATTGTCATAAGAAAGCTCAAAATCTTCATCCTCTTGCAAATGGACTTCACCAGAATCAGACATCCCTATAACTGGAGTAACTGCAGGATACAGTGGTGTACCGTCATAGACTTTTGGCAAAACTGTTGCGCTCATATCCTGCAAAGAAATTGGACTAATAGTCACCGGCCCTGTGTAAGTGTTTTCAGCCAAATAGTAGTACTCCCTGGCTTCATCTGTCAAATTTATTTCAACAGTTGCTATCGTTTCACCTACATTCGGGCTATCAACAGAAGGACCCCAAATATTATATTGTGTTGGATCTAAATTAACGTAAATCGGAGTATGGTCTGGAGCGAAAGTATAAAACAAAAGCTCATCAATTTCAACAGTATCAGTCCCATCATATTGCCTATCTACAAATGTCAGTTTTTTTACCCAAATCTCTCTTGGCTCAACATTTACAGTAAAGCAGGATTCAGACGGCAAATAAAACTCAGTTTCACTGATCGAAGCGCAAATTTTAGTCGTTCCAGCTTTTAAAATCTGGATGTAATCCGAATCAGGTATAATGCTAACCACACCATTATCATACTCAGAATCAATGTAATAACCATTAATGCTACCATCGCCTTCATATACGGCTTTAGTTATTTTAAAATCTGGATCGCCAAAAGTTTTATTGACTTCCGTCACAGGTTGGTCGTTCTCATCCCAGAAAACCACCCGTTGAGGCCTTTTAACTGCAACTTGAACATCTATATTAAACATTCCTTCATTAAAATCAGTACCATTTTCAAAACTACCATCACTGGTAATAGTCCGACCTTCTATACTATTAACGTAAATCGGTAAATGATAAAGTCCAGCAGGTGCTTCACGATAAATAGTATAGGTCGCCTCAACAATATCTTCATTTTCACTGAACCAGTTACTATCAGCCTCAATACTATCAAATTCGCAATCGAAAAACCCATCAATACTGTCAACTTCACATTCGCCTACACGAGGTGACCGAACTGAAGTTAACCGAAAATATGAACTTGAAGGCTCTACTCCATAATCATTAAACGGTGCAAAACGACCACCCAAGTTTAGCATTCTAAACGCATTTTTTGCATTCAAAGAAACAGTTATTTCGACGTTCTCAGTGCCATCCAACTCTACCACAGCCGGATTATCATCGGTAGTCTCACCATGTGTTACATCAGATACAGACACGCTATGAGTCAAAATTGGCTCAACATTAATTGTAAAACAGGCTTCAGATGACAAATAAAGATCGTACTCATCTGCATAGGTACAAACTTTAGTCATTCCAGCTTTTAAAATATGGAAACTATCTGAATCAATACTCACCACATCTTCGTCATAACCATATTCAATGTAATAATCAGAAAAATCACCATCCCCCGATCCCGTACGTTTATTCACGATAAAATCGTCGTCACCCAAAAATTTAGTTATCTCTGTAATAGGATTGCCATCAGCATCTTCAAAGATTATATCATGAGGCCTTTTTACTGTTATTTCAAAATCCGTTAATGGAGTAATTTCACCTAAATCAATGAAATACGGTTCATCAAGGGTGTCGTCTTTGGCTTGAGCGAGAAAACTATTGACATTGGCTGATAAATCATAAACACCAGCAGGAGTATCAGGAGAGATAGTGTAATGCATCGTAAAAAGATTATAAACTGGCTCATCACCGTCATACTCTAGAGAAAATTGACCAGTATTTTTATCACATAACGACTCGCTCACCCCTCGAGTACATCCACTAGCCGTTATGTATGGATTAGCGACATTAAACCTCCCCGTAACGTTACGAGTTATGTAGTAATAGTCTTCAGCAATCAATCTTAAATTGAATTCATAACTATCAGTACCGTCTAATTCCACGATATTGTCCCAATCTTCTAGATCATCTTCGACACCTATTATCGTATAATTTGGATCAGCAAAAGCACTACTTATAATGCCGATTGCCGAAATGCAAAGCACCAAAATACAGGTTATTATTACGCCAAGTCTGGCTCTAACACCTTTTAACATTTTTCCTCCACACTACTTACTTATGTTTATATTATCACAAAAAAAATATAAAACAACTATTTTTTAATAAATTCATAAGTTTTTTTAAAAAATTCAAATTTAAAAAAGGACTCGATTCGAAGAACGAGTCCGCATTTTTCAGCATATTTGTTAAAATATGGTGCTGGAGGTAGGACTCGATTTCTCGAGTTCTTTTTTTCCAGCGCATTGTTAAATGCGTGGTGCTGGAGGTAGGACTCGAACCTACGAAGCCCGAAGGCGAGAGATTTACAGTCTCTTGTCATTGCCACTAGACGACTCCAGCTTAAAAAATATTATAGCAAAATGTAGTCAAAAATCAACTGCTAAATCCGTTTTCGACCAACATGGGGCTTAACAATACCAGTTTTAGCACCACTTGTTACCTTCGATCGCACTACTTTTCTGGTAGGAACTAAGCGCCTTCGAACGGTTCGCGTTCTAGTAGAACTAGGATTAGCCTTTGCTGCCCGCTTCTTAGCAGCTTCATTGTCTTTGATAATCTGTTCCTCAATACGCGCCGTAGTAGCAGTTGCTGCCTCAGTATCACCAGCATCTTCATAAATCGCTAGAATTTGTCGCAGTGTAGAAACTTTCGGATCAAGTTCATAAGCATTTTCTAAAGCCTCAATCGCCTTTTTAGTATTACCAATTTTTTCTTCAGCTTTTGCAAGAGCAATATACCTAGCTGGCACGTCACCCTCTAAACTAATCGCCTGACGAAAAGCCATCACAGCTTTCTCGTAAGCCCCAGTTTCCAAATAAATCAAGCCGGCATTGTGAATCGAAGCAGGATTATTGTCAAGAGACTGAGCAATTTCAAAGCACTCAACCGCTTGATCGTATTTCTGGCTCTTGGCATATAGAATCCCTAATCGGTTGTAAGCCGCAGCATTTTTTTCATCGAATTTCAGAATCGTGAGAAGAGCTTTTTCCGCTCGAAAAGGCTTACGTTCGCGCATTGAAGTCTGCGCAATTTGCCAAAGCTTTTTCATTTGGGCCTTATATTTCGGAGATTTTTCTTCTTTTGGCTTAACTTTAGCCTCCATTGGGAAGAAGAAACAAAGGTATAAGACAAAAAACAATATAGCAAAAATTGCAATCATAAACTTATTTTAACATAAGTTCGCTATTATTTGAAGTTTTAAGTGTCCGTTTTTCTGTAAATTTTCCGAAATTTTTAAAAAATTCTCTAATTTTTGTAAAAAAACTGGCTTTTTAGTCAAAAAATAAGATTTATAAAGCAATTGAATATCGGTATTAATCACATCTATGACAAATTTACGATCCTTCTTAGAAGTTAATTCGTTAACAAAATTAACTAAATCTGCTTTTTTAGCCACTAAAAGACGTTTTGCCAGATCTTTTATCTCATCAGTCGCCGAAATTTCATCAAATTTTTCTAAATCTCGATAAAAATAAATCGAAGCCCGACTTAGAATCGTAGGCATTACCGCAGAAATTTCACTCACCAGTAAAATATAATGAACTTTCTCTTGTGGCTCCTCAAGATTTTTCAAGAAAGCGTTAGCCGCCTCTTCATTCAAAAGCTCGACTCGATCAACCACAATTAACTGATCGCGGGTTTGTTTTTTACCAAGTCTAGCAATTACATTCCGGACCTGCTCAATCGTAATCGTCTTTTTCTCAACCGGACGAAGCATAATAGCTTTTTTATAATCTGGAGAGAAATCAAATGGCACCACAAAAATCGAAGTGTTTTTCTTTAAAGCAATTTCTGGAATTTTAGCTAAATCATCGAAAAACATTATCAAATTCCTTTGGTAAAGGCGCTTCGAAAGTCGCACGCTTCCCACCAGGCAGGGTGATTTCTAGTTCTTTAGCATGTAAAAATAATCTATCTGCTTTCTCGCCGTGATAAACTTCATCTCCCAAAATCGGATGACCTAAATAATTCATGTGTACTCGCAGCTGATGCGTCCGACCAGTCGTAGGACGAAGTTCAACCAAAGAAAACTGATCATTCTCTTTCAGAACTTTATAAAAAGTCTCTGCTGGCTTGCCGTTCGGGTCAATTTTAAAAGTCGTAGGACGTTTCAAATCCCTGGCCATCGGAAGATCGATGCGCGCCTCCTTTAGCTTCAACCGACCAGAAACTACCGCATAATAAACTTTATGAGCTTTGCGGTCCTGAAATTGTTTTTTAAGGAAAGTTTGAGTCTCTTCATCTTTAGCCAAAATCACCACACCAGAAGTATCGCGGTCTAAACGGTGCACTAATAGGCCATATTGTTCCAAAGTATTCTCCGGACAATATTCCCCTTTTGCCATCGACAAAAGCCCAGCAGGCTTATTTAAAACCAAAACTTGCTCATCTTCATAGATAACCTTCGGCACTAAATCGGCATTTTTCATAATCTTAGGAATCTTTAAATCTATTTTTACACCTGGTTCATACTTAGCATTCGCTTTTTTAACCAATTCCCCATCTACTGTCACAAAACCATATTCAATAAACTTTTGTAGAGTTGAACGATTATAGCTTTTAAAAATCCCGCTCATCAAAATGTCCAAACGAATCTTTTCTGGCGCCTGCTCATCTTCCGACAAAACTTTATCACCATTAATCACCCGAGACATCTCTGGCTTACTAAATTTCTTGCCTGTTCGAATCATAATCTACCTAAGACCAAAGGCCTTTTGTACTTCTAATAGTTTAGCATTCGCTACTTTATTTGCATATTCTTCACCCTGAGCCAGAAGTTCATATACTTCCTCATCTGAAATACCAAAAAGTTTAGTTTGAAAATCTTCTAACATCGCGCGTACGCTCTCTGCCACTTGCTTTTTAAGATCACCGTAACTAGTCTTGCCAGACCATTCATTTACGACCGTTTCTAGAGGCAAATCATTAGCAAGCGCTTCGATTTGAAGTAAATTCGAAATACCTGGCTGATTAAACATGTCATATTTTATCTTGCCCAGAGAATCTGTAGTTGCAGACATAATCTTCTTCGCAGCCTTTTCAGGTGCATCATCTAGCATAATCTTAGAATTTTCAGCCTTCGTGGATTTGCTCATCTTTTTAGTTGGTTCCAGCAAATCACGTACTCTAACTCCGTCAGATAAACCCATGAACTTCACTTGATCAGCAGTTTTAACTGGAACGGTAAAAATATCTTTATTAAAACGATGGTTAAACCTAATAGCCAGATTTCGCGTTAGCTCAACATGCTGGAATTGGTCTTCACCTACCGGGACATACTCTGCGGAATAAAGTAAAATATCTGCCGCCATCAAAATCGGATAATCAAATATTCCTACGTTACAGCTTTCCTGACCTTTAGACTTCTCCTTAAACTGAATCATTCTAGAAGTCTCGCCCATTGTCGCAACACAGTTCAAAATCCAGCAAAGCTCAGAATGCGCCGGCACATGACTTTGCCGATAAATATGCACGTTTTCATTGATTTTTAGGCCAGCTGCTAAATAATACTTCAAATTTTGCAAAATATTGGCTTGCAGATCACCATCTATCTCAGAAATAATCGAATGTAAGTCCGGCACAAAAATGTTTACCTGAGCCTCACTAGAATATTTGTTCGCAAGCCTTACCATCGGGAGCAAAGCTCCGAGATAATTACCAAGCGTTAATACTGAATTAGACCTAAGTCCCGTTAAAATCGTCTTCATACTTTTATTTTAGCACACTTTATGCTAAAATTAAATTGTTGGGGCGTTAGCTCAGTTGATTAGAGCGCTACTATGGCATAGTAGAGGTCATGAGTTTGAATCTCATACGCTCCACCAAGCATAACCATTATGTGGCGTGTCTTCCATATAATGGTAAAACCCCTAAATTACAGGGGTATTTTTGTGTCAAAAAGATTTTTAATTTGTCGTTAGCGATCAGACAAATTGAGCGTCTTTGAGAGTTTTATAAGTGTATACAAAATTTATATATAACCGTCTAGCGATGCGATACCCCCGTATACAACCGACCAACGATGTGACAATAAAATCAATTTAGTGAAGTACTAGTTTCAGAAATTGAAGAGTACATAGATAAGGCGTTTGATACGAATGATTCGGAATTACGTGGGAAATATAGAAAAGCAATTCGCCAAATGGAAGATTTGCTCATTACCATTTCAGGGCTTGAATAACTATACCACCAAAGATAGCTCTCACGATTAAAAAACAAATCTTAATTTTTAGCTACCAACCAGGCAACGCACCATCTTCCCGCCGTACTTGCCGCCGCTGTCTGCGCCTGGGTAGACAAACGTACTGAGGAAGTAAAAGCCGTAGGCGCTGATATTACTGTGCCCAGAGGCGGACCAATAGCTCCCGTAGGTATTACGGCTGCTGACCGACGACCCATTCACGTACCCGGAATAGACGAAATTGTTAGGATAGGATCTTAGAGCATTAGAAACAGGACCGGCTTCTGCTGTACCTGTGTAATATGGGTTTGATGAGCTAGTATAATTAGCTGGATTTACGCCTCCATTTATGCCAGTAACGATGAGAGACCAGAATTCGTTAGTAGATTCTTGTGACTTATTACCACCTTTTGGTAGGTGCCAACCAGCTGGGCAGATATCACCTGGAGCCTCGTAGCCTTGCCCGTAGCTAGAATCATATTTACCATGTCCCCCTGTCGCAGAATACCAGTTGTAATAGTTGCCATAAGAATAGACATTAGAAGAGGCAGAGTAACTAGAGGAAGTGTTGTTAGTATAGAGCGTGGTATTATTAGTGGCTAGCATAGACTGATCATCACAGGCAGAAGAGTCGGTAGTACACCATGCAGTCTGAGTTGGATTGGTAGTAGGAGAAAGATGATTGGACGTAGTAGGATTTTCACTGTAAACATTAGTAAGTGGTAGTGAAGGGTTATGAGTATTGGTGCTAGA
>JAEEGL013773487.1_pt1 | contig 15507 bp, 13 predicted proteins | sample 9134231 | NCBI WGS metagenome assembly JAEEGL01 (sample SAMN16246548, study PRJNA631951) | gut metagenome | biome: gut microbiome; feature: rumen; material: fiber-attached | host: Bos | place: Iran: Karaj | collected 2018-10
AAATGTTTCATGCTCCGCTCCTTTCCTTACTTCAGCCATGAGCTCACGCTCATCACCAGATACGGTAGTTTCCGCTGAGAGCCAGAAAACTGAAGAAATACAGACAGTTGTCATAGTATCTCCTGTCGCCCTTTCGAAGTGGTGTATTCCAAACTGTTTCAAGATATTTATCCGCAAGCTCGTCTTCAAGAACTGCCGAGCCCGAAGCAACGGTCACAAGAAGTCCGACCGGATGAAGTGCATCAACTCCTTTAACCACTGTACCGTCGATCAGATATACTCCGCCTCTTTCTGCGCTCACCTTACCGTCCATGAACTTCTGCATCTTTGATATCATATCGAGCTGCCATTCATCCTCAGCAAACCAGAGTGTATCAAGCACCATGTTCGGAATGGTCCTGTAGGAATCGCTGTAGAACCAGTCATGCCTTCCGAAAGGCTGCTGAGGCATATAAGGCGATCCGTCGTAATGGGCATATTCTGCGCTCATGCCGGTATCGGGATGGCAGGCCTTATGCAGATATTCACGGCTTGCTTTTGCGGCTTCACGATAAAACTCAGCATCCTCCTCATAGCAGTTACGGGAATATAACTCATAGAAATGAGGCAGATGATATGAAGGATCCGAAAAATCAAAATCAGGAATGAATCTGATCAGCTTGTTTTCGGGATCGAACATATTCCGCCCGCCACGCTCTTCCTGACGGATCATCGTATGAAGGAGGTCTTTGGCTTCTTTGGAGTAGTTGAAGATCCCCTCTCCGTCTCCCCATCTGTGCGATGCGAAAATAAGTGCCATCGCGAAAAACTCCTCACCGTCGGGAGCGGGACCGTGATCATTCTTTTCGCCCGAAGGATCAACGCTCCATGCAAAATATCCCGCATGCCTGCCTTCGGTCATGTACATGTAAGTTCTGGCCCATTTCCAGATGCGGTCAAACTCTTCCTTGCGGTCCATCTGAACACAGAACATCATTCCGTAGGACATGCCTTCGGTTCTGGCGTCATGATTGCCCGTATCCTCCATATAACCCATGTCATCTCCGAATTCGTGATAGACACGCTCATCATCGGGACCATGGAACATGGTTTCAAAGATCTGATCGAGGCGCTCCTTCGCCTGAGCATCGCTGACACCGATGCGCTTAAATGCATTAGTGTACTCTCCGGTGTAAAAACTTCCCTTCATAATGATTCCTTTCATCTTTACGATCTATCAAATCGCATAAATTCGGCATAACCGCCGCATTCCTTTGTGCTGTATATGAATAAACCGAATCTCACTCCGGTAAAATGATCAAGCAGAAACCTGAGTTTCACATCCGGACCGAAATTCCTGCGTTGTCCTTCCGACATGTAGAAAAAACGTCCTGTATCTTTCATGTCATCAAAATCCGCTTCCGCACCTAAAGTTATGATATCCGAATCAAGCTGCACGGACGCAAGTTCTTCGGGGGCCTCGGTATCATGCCGCTCTCCCCAAAAACCGATATCACCGAGAGAACGTCTGCACACCACAAGTCTCAACTGTCCGTCCATACGATTCATAGCTATAAAACCATATTCACTCTCAAGCAGACATAAGCCTGCGTAGTCGCCTTCCATCAGGCCGCTTCCGTCCACTGTCACACACGCTTTACATCCCGGGAACAGGGTACGCTGCGTGAGCGTATTCTTCGCCTGAACCAGGTTTGCGCTTATCTTTCCCGTAGTGATCCTGACAACACCTTTTTCGGTATCTCTGTCCACAAGTCCGAGTTCGGGCTCGTGATTGAACTGCCAGCATGAATCAAAACCGAACGAATCACCGTCCGAAGTCCGGAAATCATCGCTGTTTACCAGCGGCTTATAATTATATCCCGGATTAAGATCCTTAACCTCTATCTTCGCGGGGATCATGCCGCTATCTCCGAATACAGGCCAGTGTTCTTCATCCCATGTGACCGGCATAAGGAACGGTATCCTGCCGACAGCGCCGCTGTCCTGGAACAGGATCGCATACCAGTCGCCGGAAGGTGATTGAACAATCCCGCCCTGAGCAACGCCCATTCCGTGATATCCGTTATCGTCCTGAAGTACAATTTTACCCTTAAACTCACCTTCAAGAGACTCGGCCATATATACGCTCTGGGTTCTGGGACCGCCGACCGGTATATTGATGAAAAAGACATAATATCTTCCGTCAATCTTATATATATGCGAACCCTCGTATCCAAGTGGAGAATCTCCGCTGTCCTCCACGATCATTCGATGCAGGCCGCCCTCTTTGGGCCCCGACAGATCAGGCTCAAGTTCCGTCAGAAAAATCTGCCTGTTGCCGTATACGATATATACTCGACCGTCATCATCGAAAAGAATCGAGTTATCATGGTAAAAGCCGTCTATCAGGCTCTTTTTCCATGGTCCGCGAATGTCGGAAGCCTGATAAAGATATGTCTTATGAGTATCGTTCGCTACGAAACATACGTAGAATGTTCCATTATGATATCTTAAGCTTGCAGCCCACATACCCTGACCGTAGATATTAAGGTCATCTTCAAGCTGCTGGGCGGGCGTGGAATCAAGTCTGTCATAAACAAAGGCCGCATGCTCCCAATGTATGAGATCATACGACCGCAATATTTCACATCCCGGCATAAAATACATGGTGGTACTGACCATATAATATGTATCGTCCACACATATCACATCAACATCGGGATAATCAGCAGAGGTTATAGGATTGAAATTTAAATATTCTTTCTTATCTACACTCATCCGGTAGCACCCGTTCCCGGGGTGTTCTGCGGAGCAATACTCTCAAGATCCGCATCAACGCTTTCCGTAGACATATTATCGTACTTGGCGACAAGATCGTCGAAAGTACCGTCTATTCTGGTAAGCGCGGTCTTCTCAAGTTCATGATGATATCCCATAGCCTCCAGATACCTGTAAGCGATCATATAGGTGATATCATCAAAGTTCGTCAGGAACTTCGAATTGATCATGTCTATACGGCGTTCCAGACTCAGTCCTGATATGGTATCGGAATACTGGAAGATCTCTTCGAACGAATCTGTGACTATCTGCTGCTGCTGTCTGAAATCGCTGGTCACATCCTGCACGGCAAAAGCGCGGAGATATGCTCGCAGATACGCCGTATCGCCGACAAGCCACTGATAGACCGAATCATACTTGGTATACATGGCTTCGACTTCCTGCTTCCATGCATTAGACATATAGGACGCCGCTACGATATTTCTGATCTGCTCCTCTGTGAGATACAGATTGTATTGTTCGTTGAACTTATTGACGATCTTGGTCCTGCGGCCCGAAGCCTTGGGAAGTATCGAACTCTTAAGAGGCTTTGGCGCCGGTGCCGGCTGCGGCTGCATCCCGGGCGCCTGAGTATATACAGGCATAGGGCCCGAAGCACCTACCGGCTGAGGATATCTTCCCTAAATTCCGTTTACCGCCTGATCTCCATACTTCTTACGGATCTGCTCGTCAACAAATTTGGTCGCTGCATCACGGGCTATACGTTCTTCCTGAAGTTCTCTCGCCTTGCGTTCCGTGGCATTGGCTCTCTCATATCCGGCGTCGCGCTGTCTGCGAAGTTCGTTCAGTTTCATCTCATAGACTTCGTTGTACATCTGACGAAATTCTTCGACGTGCTGACGATTGATATTGGTTCTTTCGGAACCGGATACTCTGTTGACTATCGCGATGATAAGGGCAATGATACCTACACCGCCGAGAACAAGAAGGAGCGGATGCGCAAAAAGGGAAACAATAAAAGCAACGCCGGCAACCGTTCCCAGAACCTTTCCCAGATCCGAGATACCTTTGTTGTCAGACATTCCCTGCTTGATCAATAATGCGATTATAGCGATCAGAATAAACGAACCCATGATTTACCTGTTATTGATATAGTTTACCAGGCCGCCTGCATCTATAAGTCCCTGCATGAAAGGCGGGAAAGCCTGGCCCTTGAAAGACTCTCCTGTTGTGATATCGGTTATGATACCGCTGTCAAAATCCACGGAAACCTCGTCTCCGTCATTTATGGCTTTGGAAGCCTCTGCACATTCGATTATCGGAAGACCGATATTGATCGAATTGCGGTAAAAGATCCTCGCAAAAGTCTCAGCGATGACACAGCTTACGCCCGCTGCCTTGATGGCAATCGGTGCATGCTCTCTGGACGAACCGCAGCCGAAATTCTTGGTGGCAACAATGATATCGCCTTTACTCACTCTGTCAACAAAAGACTTATCGATATCCTCCATACAGTGTGTAGCAAGTTCCGCAGGATCCGATGAATTAAGATATCTCGCGGGGATGATGACATCCGTATCCACGTTATCTCCGTATTTGAAAACCTTACCTTGTGCTTTTTCCATTACTGCCCTCTTCTATATCGCTTCGGGTGATGAAATATAACCGGTGACTGCGCTGGCTGCGGCTACAGCAGGACTTGCCAGATATACTTCGGATTCAACATGTCCCATACGACCTACGAAATTGCGGTTCGTGGTGGATACACACCTTTCTCCTGCCGCCATGACGCCCATATATCCGCCCAGACAAGGTCCGCATGTAGGAGTGGATACGACCGCACCGGCTTCCACGAAATCAGTGAGCAGACCTTCCTTAATGCAGTCAAGATATATCTGCTGTGTGGCAGGTATCACTATGCAGCGCACTCCGTCGGCAACTTTACGTCCGCGAAGTATATCCGCAGCGATACGCATGTCATCCATGCGTCCGTTGGTACAGGATCCGATCACGACCTGATCTATCTTAACCTCGCCGACCTCATCGATCGTCTTCGTATTCTCGGGCAGATGAGGAAATGCAACCGTAGGACGCAGCGAACTTAGGTCTATATCATATTCGGCATCATATACGGCATCGGGATCAGCCTCATAAACTACGGGCGTCCTGTCCGAATGCTCTTTGATATAAGCAAGCGCTGTATCGTCCACAGGGAAGATACCGTTCTTTCCGCCGGCTTCGATCGCCATGTTTGCTATGGTAAATCTGTCGTCCATGGTCAGATCGGCCACGCCGTCTCCAGTAAACTCCATGGATTTATATAATGCGCCGTCGACGCCTATCATTCCAATGATATGAAGGATAACGTCCTTACCGCTTACGTAAGGAGCTTTCTTTCCTTTGAGATTAAACTTAATGGCGCCCGGAACCTTGAACCATGCCTTGCCCGTAGCCATTCCGGCAGCCATGTCGGTAGAACCCACGCCAGTAGAAAATGCTCCGAGAGCTCCGTATGTACAGGTATGCGAGTCGGCACCGATTATCACATCTCCTGCGATAGTGAGTCCTTTTTCAGGCAAAAGAGCATGCTCGATGCCCATCTGTCCGACTTCGAAATAGTTGGTGATGTCATTCTTCTTTGCAAACTCTCTCACGCATTTGCAGTGCTCCGCAGATTTGATGTCCTTGTTGGGAACAAAATGATCCGGAACAAGAGCTATCTTGTCCTTATCGAAAACGCCGCTGACCTGCATCTTGTCCATCTCTTTGATGGCAACGGGGCTGGTGATGTCGTTGCCGAGCACAAGGTCTAAGTCCGCTTCTATCAGATCGCCTGCCGCAACCGCATCCAGATGTGCGTGAGCAGCAAGTATCCTCTGTGTCATTGTCATGCCCATGATCAATACCTCATTGACTTGTTTTCGGGGGAAGTTTCAATCTTTAGTCGTAACTATAATATAGTAACACAAAACTCCGCCGGCGGAAAGCCGACGGAGCATAATACACACAATAAAAACTCTTATGCATTTACCTTGGGAAGTTTGGCAATTGATGCTGCGATATCCTCGTCTGTAGGAATATAATCGCTCATATCACCGTCATTGTACTTCTGATATGCAACAAGATCGAAGTAACCGGTACCGGTAAGACCGAATACGATGGTCTTCTCCTCTCCTGTCTCCTTGCACTTAAGAGCTTCATCTATGGCTACTCTGATCGCATGTGAACTCTCGGGTGCGGGAAGTATGCCCTCGATACGTGCAAACTGTGTTGCAGCATCAAATACGGACGTCTGCTCAACGCTTACAGCCTCCATATATCCGTCATGATACAGCTGTGACAGCGTAGAACTCATGCCGTGGAATCTAAGGCCTCCTGCATGGTTTGCTGAAGGAATGAAGCTGCTTCCAAGTGTATACATCTTGGCAAGAGGACATATCATACCGGTATCGCAGAAGTCATATGCATATGTACCTCTGGTAAAGCTGGGACATGAAGCGGGTTCAACCGCGATTATCCTGTAATCGGCCTCGCCTCTTAACTTTTCTCCCATGAAAGGAGCGATGAGACCGCCGAGGTTTGATCCGCCGCCTGCACATCCGATGATGATGTCGGGATGGATATCATACTTATCAAGTGCCGTCTTGGTCTCAAGTCCGATGACCGACTGATGAAGAAGTACCTGGTTGAGAACGCTTCCGAGAACATATCTGTACCCGGGGTTCTTTGTTGCTACTTCAACGGCTTCTGATATAGCACAACCAAGGCTTCCCGTAGTTCCGGGGAACTCAGCGAGGATCTTTCTTCCTACTTCTGTGGTATCCGAAGGAGAAGGAACAACGGACGCGCCGTAGGTCCTCATGACCTCGCGTCTGAAAGGCTTCTGCTCATATGAAACCTTGACCATATATACCTTGCAGTCCAGATCAAAATATGAACAAGCCATGGAAAGAGCTGTACCCCACTGTCCTGCTCCGGTCTCGGTGGTAACGCCCTTAAGGCCCTGCTTCTTGGCATAATATGCCTGAGCTATCGCGGAGTTTAACTTATGGCTTCCGCTGGTGTTGTTACCCTCGAACTTGTAATAGATCTTTGCAGGAGTCCCAAGCTTTTCCTCAAGACAGTAAGCACGTACAAGCGGTGAAGGTCTGTACATCTTGTAGAAGCTTCTGATCTCGTCGGGGATATCTATGAACGGAGTATTCTCATCGAGTTCCTGCTTTACGAGTTCTTCACAGAATATCGGAGAAAGCTCTTCGGCCGTAAGCGGCTGACCCGTTCCGGGATTTAACAGCGGAGCCGGCTTATTCTTCATATCGGCCCTTAAGTTATACCATGCCTTGGGCATCTCTTCTTCGTTCAGATAGATCTTGTAAGGGATTTTGTTGTCGCTCATCTCTTTCCTCCTTCTTTTAAGAGAATCCTGTCGTTATCCAGATTTTTGCCGGAAGCTTCCGAGAACATATTAAGCAGATCCTCGACCTGAAGCTTGTCCCGTTCCTCTCCGGATACATCAACTACTATATTTCCGTCACTCATCATGAGTGTTCTGTTTCCTGTTGAAAGAGCCGATTCCATGTTATGTGTGATCATCAGACAGGTCAGGTTATTCTCCTTTACCATCTTATTAGTGATCTCCATGACTTTCTCGCTCGTGGCCGGATCCAGCGCCGCAGTGTGCTCATCAAGGAGCAGAAGCTTCGGCGTGGAATATGTCGCCATCATCAGAGTCAGCGCCTGTCTCTGTCCACCGGACAAAAGTCCTACGGGATGATGCATGCGGTCTTCAAGTCCCATACCGAGAAGCGCCACTCGTTCTCTGAACTCTTTCTTCTCGCTCTTTTTGATGCTTGAAAGCCATCCGCCCTTGCCGGCAGCAAGCGCGAGGTTTTCTTCTATCGTCATTCCGGGCGCGGTTCCTTTAAGCGGATCCTGGAAAAGACGTCCTATATCCCTGGCTCTCATATGCTCGGGCTTCATCGTTATATTCTCTCCGTCCAGGAATATGTTTCCTTTATCGGTGAGAAAAGAGCCTGCTATCAAATTGAAAAGCGTAGATTTTCCTGCGCCGTTTGAGCCGATTATCGTTATGAAATCCCCATCGGCTACATCAAGAGAAAGATCCTTGAATACTGCCTTTTCACTTGGAGTCCCTTCTTCGAATGTCTTATATATGTTCCTGATATTAAGCATTATCCGGGCCTCCTTTCTTAAGCTTCCAGTTGCGGATCATAAGAGGCAGCCTGGACTTTAAGTAAGGCCCCGAAATAGCAAGTATTACTATGACGGATGATATGAGCTTCAGCATATATGCGGGCATCTTGAGTCTCAGTGCCACTGTATATACGACTCTGAAGATGAACGATCCGAGAAGCGGACCTGCTATCCTGACGGGAATGCTCTTATGAAGGAAGAACACATTTCCTATAAGCAGTGAAGCCAGGGCTATGGTAACCATACCGGTACCGATGTCTATATTTGCTGATTTCTGATACTGCGCCATCAGACATCCGGACAGACCGGTAAAGGCGTTTGCCACACACAGTCCCACGATCGTAGTCATGACCGGATTGATGCTCGATGAACGCACCATGTCGGGATTGTTTCCTGTTGCTCTTATCGCAAGTCCTATCTTCGTCTTTAAGAAAAATCTCTGGAAAAGGCACACGAAGACAACAGCTATCACGATAACGATCAGTTTAGAATAGTCTTTTGCCCCGCCGCCCGAAAGCAGATCTTCCATCTTCGTAAATACGGTGACGGTCTTATTCATGTTAAGGAGTGACGCACCGCCCATGATCGCTATGTTCACAGAATAAAGACCTGTGTTTACGACTATTCCGGCAAGCAGTGAATCCACGCCCATCTTGGTCTGTAATACGCCCGTAATGAATCCGGAAAGAATACCTGCAGCCATGGCAGCGAGTATAGACAGATAAGGATAACCGGCTATCGCCACCATCGCCCCGACGGATGCTCCTAAGGTGAAGCATCCGTCAGTTGACAGGTCACAAACATTTAACATTGAGTAGCTTAAGAACAGGGCCAGTACGGTGATCGAACTGATAAGCCCAAGTTCAAGCGCAGTCTGAAGTAAGGATAATGTCATGATTATTCAAAACTCTCCGCTGTTGTGATGGAATTAACCTGAGTGCAGTAAGGTCCGAAAGTTTCCTTAATTTCATCAAAGTTAAATCCGAGTGTTTCGCAAGTTTCGGTATTAACAGTTGCAGTACCGTTGTCAAAAGTCTTAACCGCAAGTGTTGAAGGATCCTTGCCGTCTACGAGGATATCCTTGACCATGTATGCGGTCTCTACGCCTAGGTTGGCATAGTCAACACCGTATCCTAAGAATGCGCCGTTAAGCGCGAATGAATCGGCGCCTGTGTAGTGAGGGATACCAGCGTTTGCAAGCGTCTCATAGATGCTCAACTCCGCCTGCATGATCGTGTTATCCTGAGGCGTAAATACTGCATCAACCCCATCTGATACAAGCGCTTCGGCAGCAAGCTTAACCTCATCAACGCTCGTTCCGGTACGCTCAACATATTCAATGCCCTTGGAATCAAGATATGCCTTGGCGTCAGCGATAGGCGTGGTGGAAGCATCCTGTCCTACATCATAGAGAAGACCGATCTTATCTGCCGAAGGATCTGCTGCGAAGATCAGATTCATAACAGCTTCGGTATCAAGATAATCGGAAGTACCGGTGATGTTTGCTCCGGGAGCATCCATGGTGTTTACCAGGCCTGCCGACAGCGGATCCGTTACAGCCGAGAAAACGATCGGTATATCGGATGTAGCTGCCTGCATGGACATGGCAACGGGAGTTGCGACACCTATCATAAGATCAACATCATCAGCGATGAAGTTGGCAACTATCTGGTTAAGTACGTTAGAGTCTGCGTTGCAGTTATCATATTCAACTTCGAATGTTACGTTGTTTTCCTTGCCGATCTGATCCAGAGTTGACTGGATATTATCGCAGATCTGATCGAGTGATGCATCTGCAACATAGTTGCAAAGGCCAACCTTGAATGTAGCTCCTTCTGCTGCAGCGGTATCATCGGAACCGGTTTCGGTTGCAGCGGGTTCGGAAGCAGTCTGGGCTGCACCCTCTCCGCATCCTGCAAGGGCAAATACCATGCTTGCCGATAACATAAGAGCGATTAATTTCTTTTTCATTTTTCTCCTCCTTTGGCGCATCGCGCCGTTCACCATTTTTTTCCGGGACAAGTTATTTGGGCAAATAAAAAACCCGTCCCTACAGTTGTTACTGCTGGGACAGGTACTATAACCTGCGGTGCCACCCGGCTTGGTGTGAATCACACCCTCTTTGTGCATACTATCATATGCCGGACTTTGATCACGGAGATCCACACTCCGTCTTCCCTACTAAACTATCGTCTTTCAGGTCGCCCTCTGAAGTCCATTCGGCAAAACGCTTATCGCTGCAATCTCACCGTCTGCAGCTCTCTCATGATAAGGAGGAATTGCTTACTACTCTTCATCAACGGTTTATATGAAGTTACCATAAGCCAAAAAGAGGTGTCAACCCCTTTTTTGTTTTTTGGCCTGAATGATCAATAGGAATTGATCTCATCACCTGTATCGTCGGTGTTCTCAAGTTTTATGATCTTTACATCATACTCCGCTCCGGAATCCGTACGGACATGTACGATGTCACCGACCTTGCGTCCGATCAGAGCTTTTCCCAGGGGCGACTCGGGAGTGATGTATCCGCCCAGTGAATTGGCGCGAACGCTGGTTACGATTTTAAGTGCCTGCGTGCTCTTATCATCCTGGTATTCGACGGTCACGGTATTGTTCATGCCCACTTCGTCATCGGCAGACGAATCATCGATGACGTGTGCGGTCTTTATCATATTCTCAAGATATCTGATACGGCTTTCGTTCTGGTTCTTGAATCTTTTGGCCGCATAGTATTCGAAATTCTCGGAGAGATCGCCCTGTGCGCGAGCCTCTTTAAGGTCTTCAAGAGCCTTAGGACGTACCACGAGCTTTCTGTGCTCGATCTCTTCCTCCATCTTGCGTATATCAGATTCTGTCAGTTTATCATGCATCGTTTATGCCTCCGTAACGATCCTGTATATATCCTGCACTGTTGCTGCCAGGTATGTAGCGCCGGTCTTACGCAGTTCATCTTCCGATCCGTAGCCGTATAAAACGCCTATGGAATCAACTTCCGCCCTCACGGCGCCGTCTATGTCATAGTGTCTGTCACCGACCATAAGGACATTTACAGGATCGGCACCCGTAACCTGTATCGCACGTCTGATCAGGTCGGCTTTATCGGGATTCATCATCTCCATATCGGGTCCCACTATACGTGTGAAATGCTCATCCAGTCCGGAATGCTTCACGACTTTATTGGCCATGTATTCGGGCTTGGATGTTACGATGGTAAGATCCGCTCCGGCTTCTTTCAAATCTGCCAGGACCTGCATCATACCGTCAAATACGGGTGCATCCTTATAGCCTTCATTGTCGTATTTTTCTCGGAATAATTCTACTGCTTCATCAAGCTTTGCCTGCGGTATTCCGTAGTATTTGTCAAAAGAATAATAAAGCGGAGGTCCGATGAACCGTAGCAGTTTGCTTCTGTCAGTCTCTTCTATACCGAACTTCGACAAGGCGTAAGATGCGGCTTTGATTATTCCGAATTCTGACTGCGTCAGTGTTCCGTCCAGGTCAAAAAACAGATGCGTATATCTCATGTTCTCTCCTCAATTTAAGCCAAAGCACCCAGAATGCTTTCAGCTGTCTTTTTCCAGGTATATTTCTCAGATGCAAGCTTACATCCGTTATCGGCAATCGTCTGCGCTGTTTCCGTATCACGAAGCAGACGTCCGGCCGCCTCGCATACACTTTCGGGATCCTCTAGAGTAAACGGCGCATAGTTCTCCCATGGCGTGATAACCTCATCCAGGTATTCCGATGAATCCGTAAGAGAGACACATCCGGCAAGCATGGATGTAAATACTCTGTCATGCGCTCCCGCTTTAAAATGCGGCATGACGTTTAAGGATATCTTCGCTCTTTCTATCGCACGCAGACAGTCTGCGCTCGTCATCATGACTCTGGAATGCACCAGATTCCCGGGATGTTCAAGTTCAAGCTTATCCCAGTCCTGACCGACACAATGAACAGTATATCCCGCATCAGCAAGACACGCTACGGTCCGGGATCTGAAATATGACCTGACATACAGATCCACATATACCATATGGAACATCGCTTCGGGGTATGCATCCTCTTTTTCACCGGGAAACTCCGCAAGCAGGCGCTCGTACAGAGTATCCTCGAGAGGAAGCGCAGGCTTCCTGATCATCTGATCGCATATATCGTGAAGGAAATCCCGGTATTCATGCTCCGCGCCGGCTATCGACTCATATATGCTCTCTCTTGTTACATAATTGGCTATGAAGATGATGTCGATCGGACGTTCCGATACCGGCAGCCTCATGTACTGGTCAAGATAGGGGGGTTCGCTACATATTCCGGGACTTAACCACAGATCGTCTATCGGCTGATTACCGCACAGAGGCCAGAAATAGACGTTTTCGATATAGGGATGCCACCTGCGCACGTATTTTGCATGATTACGGTCGATGCAGGCTACGCTTAAGCCCTCTGTATGACGTATCAGCTGTCTGTAATAATATATGGGCGAATCGACCATGATCGAGATGATGCGTATGCCGTGCGTCTCCCATATCGTTGATAATCCGTCACCGAACTGTCCCTCACCGTTAAGCCCGATGAAGTTAAAAGTGACAAGGACCCACTCATCTTTATTCTGCAGCGCTTCAAATGCAGAAATGCTCTCGCTCGGTCGAAGCATATCCCAAATGAAGACCTCTGCTCCGGCTTCACAAAGATATATGGCAAGTTCCTTGGAAAAATATCCGAGGGTCTCGGTATTGCCCGTTATAAGGATTATCTTCTTCATCTCTGTCATAATTTACTCTAAAGTTGTCCGACATCCTCTTTTGCCCAAAGGATCAATTCGGAATCCTGATATATGTCGCCTATATTAAAGATCACGTCTCCGCTCTGTCTTATACCGAATATGTCTCCGGGACCTCGAAGGCGCATGTCTTCGGACGCTATCTCAAATCCGTCGTTGGAGTTTGACAGTATCTCAAGTCTCTCCTTTGCGCGATCCGACGCCTCATTCATCATGAAGATACAGTAGCTCTGCTTGTCGGACCTGCCGACACGGCCTCTGAGCTGGTGCAGCTGCGCAAGGCCGAACCGTTCGGCATTCTCCACATACATAAGAGTCGCATTCGGAACATTGACGCCGACTTCAACGACCGTCGTTGCAACCAGCACATCTATATTACCACGGGCAAACTCATCCATCACCTGGTCGCGTTTTGCGGGTGCCATCTGTCCGTGAAGCACGCCTATACGGATGGATTCAGGCAGAGTCGCCTTAAGTTCCTCGCTGTATTCGGTGACATTTTCAACTCCTACAAGCTCTCCGCTGTCGACCTGTGGGCAGATAATGTAAACCTGATTGCCGGCGTTGACCTGGTCCGTAACGAATTTATAAGCCGTCGGTCTGTAAGAAGTATCCACGACGCAGTTCTTGATTGGCAGCCTGCCCTCAGGCATCGTATGGATAGTGCTGACCTCAAGATCCCCGTAGAGTATCATCGCGAGCGTCCTCGGGATCGGGGTTGCCGACATGATGAGAACTGCGGGTTTAATTCCTTTTTCAGCCAGCGCTTCTCTCTGAAGTACGCCGAATCTGTGCTGCTCATCGGTTACTACCAGTCCGAGATCCTTATAGTCTACGGAAGCCTGGAAAAGTGCATGCGTGCCGATGATGAGATTAACCTCACCTGTCCGTATTGACTCCAGTATCTCATTCCTGGCTTTGCCCTTGATCTGGCCTGTCAGAAGGACCGGTTTAAACGGCAGGCCGTACTCTTCCGTCATCTTTTGTACGGTTTCAAAATGCTGCATGGCCAGAACTTCCGTAGGCGCCATAAACGCTCCCTGGAATCCGTTCGAAACACACATGAGCAGTGCCAGCAAAGCTACTATGGTCTTACCGGAGCCGACATCTCCCTGAACAAGGCGCATCATTCTGATATCGGAAGTCAGATCTTCTTTTATGGTATTCCATACATCCATCTGATCGGGCGTAAGCACATAGGGCAGCTTCTCGATCAACCGCACGGTATCGGATACCTCGATCATCGGATGGGGATTCTTTTCCTTATGCGTACCCAGACGGGACATCTTCAGGATATATTCATAGAATTCCTGATAGGCAAGTCTGGTTCGCGCCCGTATGAGAGTCTCATCATCGGCGGGCATGTGTATGTTCCTTATCGCCTCGCTGTAGGTCATCAGGCCTCTTTTTTTCACGATATCGGCAGGCAGCGTATCGTACAAAGGCGATGAGGGATACTCGGCACCGCCCATGATCTCGGCCTCATACGCATTTCTTACGGCCTTCTGGATTGCAGTCGAACTCAAGCCCTTGGTCGTGTGATAGATGGGCTGTCTGGTCCCCGACAGTTTCATATAATCTTCGATCTTATATTTTCTGGGGTTATTGAAGGAAAATCTGTTTCCGCGTTTCGTGACGCGCCCCCTGAACACGCATTCTTCTCCCTGTTTGATCGAATTACGAAGGTAAGGAGCATTGAAATAGACGATGTTCATCTCGCCGTGTCCGTCGGAAACATTGAAAGATAAGATACTGAGCGACCGTACTCTTCTGACAAGCGGATTTGATGTTATGTAAACCTTTATGGCTGCAGTTTCCCCCACTTTAAGCTTATCTATGGTCTCTATCTCTCCGAAGAGATCGTATTCCATAGGGAAAAACTTAAGCAGGTCGCCTGTATCGGCGATATTCAGTTTATCAAAAAGGGCAGCAGTTTTTTCACCGATGCCCTTAATGGATGTAATGTTCATACTGAAAGTTTAAAGTATAATTCAGCACATGTCACGTGCTCTTATTCAACAGAGATGATGTATGAGTATACGGGCTGACCGCCGAACTGAAGCTCAACGTCCTGTCCGCTGTACTTTGCAGAGAGTTCTTCGGCAAGCTTGTTTGCAGCCGCCTCATCCACATCTTCGCCGTAATATACACTGATAAGTTCGGATGAATCATCGATCATCGCATCTACCATCTCGATAGTCACCTGAGTCTTATCGGTGCCGACTGCCAGGATTCCGGAATCGCCTATACCCATGTAGTCGTTTTCTTTGATCTCCTTGTCATCGATAACGGTATCTCTTACGGCGTATGTCACCTGACCGGTCTTAACAAGCTCTATCTGCTCTGCCATTATGCTCGCATTCTCCTCGGCGGATGTGTCGGGCATGTAGGAAACCATGGCTGCGATACCCTGAGGAACTGACTTGGTAGGGATCACGATGATATCCTTATCCTCTGTCATGTTTGCGGCCTGCTGAGCTGCCAGAACGATGTTCTTATTGTTAGGCAGGATGAAGATATGATCTGCATTGATCTTATCAATGGCGTTAAGCATATCCTCTGTAGAAGGGTTCATGGTCTGTCCGCCGGCGATGATCATATCTACGCCAAGGCTTGAGAATATCTCATTGATGCCCTCTCCGACAGATACTGCTATGAATCCGATATCCTCGCGGGGCTCGTCGGGCTGAGGTGCGGGCTCTTCGGAAATCTTGCCGCTCATCTTTTCCTCGATATGTTCATGAGCTCTGGCTATCTTA
>JAEEGL013866596.1_pt1 | contig 15507 bp, 15 predicted proteins | sample 9134231 | NCBI WGS metagenome assembly JAEEGL01 (sample SAMN16246548, study PRJNA631951) | gut metagenome | biome: gut microbiome; feature: rumen; material: fiber-attached | host: Bos | place: Iran: Karaj | collected 2018-10
CCGCGCTGCCGACAACCTTGAGGTGGCTAAACGTGAAAACTCCGTCATCCTCTACGAGAAAGACTACAGACAGCGATATGCTGGATTCGACCCCAATTCGGCGGAGAGTTACATCATGTTCGAACTCATGCAGGATAACAATATGGCCAACAGCGTAGAACTAGCCAAACTCATACAAAACGAGGCCGTTTCCTATGTAGGCAGAGCCAACAAAGGCGTACATCAGGCGGGATTCCTCGTGCTCAGGGCCACATCCATGCCCAGTTGCCTTATTGAACTGGGGTTCATCTCCACACCCGACGAAGAGCGATATCTCATCTCTTCAGAAGGACAGGACCGGCTGGCTCGTGGCATTTTCAATGCCTTCTTAAAATACAAAAACAAATTCGGTAAAAAATGAAATCTTTCTCCAAAGAAATTAAGATAGCACTTGTGGCCATCATCGGGTTGGTGATACTCTATTTTGGTATGAGTTTTCTCAAAGGTGTCAGTATGTTCTCGTCTGACAACACATTCTTTGTCAAATTCGATAAAGTGAACGGATTGTCCCCTTCGTGTCCTGTCATGGCTGACGGTTTCAAGGTGGGAACGGTCAAATCCATCGACTACGACTATTCGCGTAAGGGAGGCATCGTCGCCGAGGTGGGGTTGCACAAAGATCTGCAGATACCCGTGGGAACAACGGCTGAGATATCATCTGACCTGCTCGGAAATGTGCAGGTTGAACTCGTCTTCTCCGACAGCAAGCAGATGGTGCAGCCCGAAGGACAAATCGACGGTTGCATCAATGCCGGTGCCATGGGAAAAATCAAGGAAATCATACCGAAGGTGATGGACCTCATGCCGAAGATTGATTCCATACTCGTGTCGGTCAACACACTGCTCGCCGACCCGCATATCGCAGGGTCGCTGCACAACATCTATGACGTGACGGGCAACATGAAACAATCTACCGCCGAATTGCAGACACTCATGGCGCAGGTCAACGGCAAGGTGCCTCAACTCATGGACAAAGCCGGTGGTGTGCTCGACAACACCCAGCAGGTGGCAGCCAACGCGGGGAAGGTGGCCGACAATCTGGCCAAACTCGATTTCGAAACCACGCTCGGCGAACTGGAAACGACCATGGGAAGCCTGAAGCAGTTCGCGGAGAAACTCAACAGCAATGAGGGTTCGCTCGGCCTGCTTATGTCCGACCAGTCGCTTTACAACAACCTCAACGCCACCATGGCCCACGCTGACTCCCTCCTGGTCAATCTGCGTGAGCATCCCAAGCGTTACGTCCACTTCTCTCTCTTCGGAAAGAAAGACAAATAAAGAGTTCTTTTTTAGAAACAGTTCAGTAGTCAGTAGTCAAGCAGTTAAGTCATTACCATACTTTATGGTTGCATTTGGCTTAAATACTTAACTACTGACTACTTATTTGTGGAACAGACAAAATCATGAATTACCATCAATTGTTTATGAATGAAAGAAAACTAAACCCTCTACCCTCTACCCTAAACTTAACCATATCTATTGTGTCAAAAGAGTTTGAGCGGTTTTATTAAATAGTTGATTTTCAAGATATTGCATTTTCTATTTATGTCAACGTCAGGGATGGTATTGCAGATGCGCGTTAACATCATTATCTTTGCAAAAAAACAAGATGAAAAGACTATTGCTGATTACCTTGATGGCAGCATGGACGATGCCACCGATACTGGCACAAGAAACGTGCGATCGCAAAGACCTCATGTGTCATGAAAGATGTGAGGAAATTATATTTTTTGACACTCAGGCGTCTTTCCCCGGGGGGATAGAAGCCTTCAGACAATTTCTTGACAAAAACATACAATGGCCCAAAGGTGAGGAATACTCGAATATCACGGGACGTGTGAGGGTCTCCTTCGTTGTGAGACGTGATGGTAGCATCACGGATGTCGAGATCGTGGAAGGGCTTCATCCTGTTTTCGATGCCGAGGTCTTACGGGTGGTAATGGCCATGCCCAAATGGATTCCCGCCTCGCTAAAAGGGGAAAAGGTGCCATCCAGGTATATCCTTCCCATTGTATTCGGCATCCTCCCCGATTATTCCTAAAGATAACATGAGTTTGACGAATTCTTGATTAGTCGCCTTGGCGAGAACCAACGGTCTACGTGTGAAGCGGAAGTCAAATTTCACATTAGATACTGTCAGATTTGAATAATATTTGTTCGATTTCTGCCACGGAGTGGCACAAAAAAGAAACTCCACAAAAACCGCTCCCCTTCGAAAAAAGGGATATGAAAAAAAGAAACAACGCAGGCCCTCCTATTTCGTACAAAAAAACATGTGTTTCATACAAATCCAAATGAAATGTTTGGAGTGCCTTTTAGAAACGGTTATTTTTGCATTACCAAACATCAAACGACAACCTAACTATCCATGGCAATTGATTGTTATAGGTCAGGTTCGTCTGTCGCCACGGAAAAATCATTTTTGTATGAAACAATTGTTATTATGTCTATCCCTGCTCTTGTTGACAATGTCTTGTGAACCAAGAACGGAAAAGATAGCGAGAACGGAAAAGGCAGAAGGTGTCTTTATTGAGACGGAACAATTAGAGATGATGCCCGTATTATATCCTCATATTGATTATGTCAATGTGGTAAAAATGGCATCTGAAGGTTCAGAAAAAGACATATACTTACTCTGTTCCCTCGAATTTGATGGTGCTTTTGCCTATGATCATGGCAGTGTTTTGGTTGACATCATTGATATATTGGGCGAAGACAAGTGTGTCGATATGATGAAAGATATCAATAAACAACAAGCGGAATATTTTGTGAGGTATCTCAGTGTAGGACTGGAATATGGTCATAAATATGGGAGTAGGGGGAATAATAAGTTTGACCCGGAGTTTGACTACAAAATTAAAGATATCTTCCCCAAGATAGACAGTCTCCTCCGATCAAAACTGGACCAATAATATCATACTAAAATATGCAGATATATGGAAGTAGTCAAAAAGTGTCTTTTGTATTTGTCAGTGGTCATAGGCATCATGTCCTGTGACATCAAACTAATCAACACAGATATTGAGTTGACGGGCACCCCATGCTATTTCTCAGATGAGTTTGCCCAACTTTATTATAGATTCGATGATAAGACATCTATTGGAATAGGCAGTGGTGGAATCGTTTATGAAATCTTTTGGAATGACAGTATCATTATCCAAAAGAATGACACTATGAAATACGATATTATCAGATTGATACCACAGCCAAAGAAAGGTGTTCCTTGGACTTATACAGGATATATATCAAAAGAGGATTTTGACAAATATTCTATAGATGTATCAGAGATGAGACACATAGATTTGTCAGACTATGGTAGATGGGCGGAAATTAAAAAATATATGGAATTAAACAGCAAGATAAAGTCTGATGACCTCAATATTGATAGCATCCGCTACGGACAAGAATTGAATAAAAGACTAAAACAATCAGGACAGGATACGATGGTAAATCCTTATTATAATCAATAAAAGTATTATCATTTTTGTATGAAAAAGAAATACATCATCATCGCACTTATATCGCTTATTGCCTTTTTCATTGTTCATTATTTGGTATATCTATTTCGAAACAACGGCAGTGTGGAATTAGAATTAGTAAATATGATGGAATATCATAATGACAGTATTGATTTTAGACCTACTCGGGTTATTTCGAGAAAGGTAGATCTTTATTGGTTCTTATACGAATTATCAAGATGTTATTATCCAGATTCAAGCGGTAAGGATATTTATACATTAGCGCATGAAAGGGCAGAAGCAGATACGACATCAAATAATGCTGACTTATTCCACCTTTTACAAGAAGCATCATTCCTTGACAGTTTGGCGAGGGTATTTATTCATTCTTTTGATATGCAGAATCACGATTATATCGTAGCATTTAATAAAATTCAAAAATGTAATTATTCTATAGAATATACAGAACAAGAATGGATACCAAAAGACGATAGAATACCATTAGAACCGATATATTTACCAGGCACCGAAGATACATTGTATATCTATAGGATAAAAGCAGAAAAAGGAAAATTCAGATAATTTGAATAGCCCTAAACTCTATCATAATGAAACACTTAAAATAGAATACTTAGGCTTCTCATCGGATGAAAAAAGCATTTCAAATAATAGCATTTGTAATCGTCTCCTTATTGCTGATTTGGGGCGTATTATTTTACTCAAAATTATGCGTTGGCGCAATTAGAAGTAGAGATGTTCTGTCAGAATTATTAACGGGTTTTGTGCCCTTGTTGGCAAGTCTTATTTGCGGAATTGTTGCCACCATAAAGTTTTGGAAAAGATACCGGCACGTGATAATGCCCGGATGCGATGCCAAGCATTCTCTACATGACGATAATAGCCAGTTGAAGGGTGTGAAGAGGGTGTTGAGCGTGATATTCTATTTGGTGGCTATTATCCTTCTTGCTTGGACTTTATTCCTGTTGATCGGCTTTCTCGTATTGGCTTTATCCCAAATAGGCTTACTCGTATTGGCTTTTTCCACAACGGAATGGTTCCATCATTTGCTTGACTTATTGTGGTACGGCATACCTGTCATAATAATCTTTATATGCGATGTGTTTGTCTTTTGTATTTGTATTAAAAGATTGGGCAGAGGATTAGGGTGGTATGATGAGTAGTAGTTTATTCCCAATAGTTAATATGTGGTCAATTGCCTCAAAGAAATATATTGGTGTCCGGTAAATAACATCAAATTATCTCAAGGGCGTCAGCCAGTTCCCCACCCCTTCAAGGGGCGGGCAGGGGCGGGGTCTGTAACTTATTGTCTATCTTAGAGGGGACTGGGGGGTGTCCGTTCTATTGCGATGGCGATTTTTGTAGGCGGCGTCTTTCCTCCCCTGCCTGAGGGGGGGGCGAAGGCCGGAGGAGTGGGAGAACCCCGCCCGTACCAGCGATTGCGAGTTCATAAACAACGGATTTGACGGATTTGACGGATTGTGACAGAGAACCGAAAAAAACATAAATTACCATCAATTGTCCATGAATGAAAAAAACAAAACCAAAGCCAAAGCCATTGAACGGGGTCAATGTAGAACCCTCTACCCTAAACCCTCTACCCTCTACCCTAAACCTAATTATTGATGATAATTAATGGTTATTTATGGCAATTCGTGTAAAAATATAAAATCTCATATTCCCTCCAATTCAACAAAATTGATTATATTTGCAGTCGGAAGAAGTTCAACAATATTCAAAAGATGACGAAATACACCAAGTATATAGTTTCCGTCGGTCTGCTGCTTACTTTACTGGCGTGTAAGTCGGTGGTTGGGACACGCTATACATTTTTCTCTGAGAATGAATCGTTGTCTTTGATACCGACAAGTGATTCATCCGCTGTCTTGTATTTTGCCAATTCCATGCCAATGGCTCAATGGAATTATCACACTTTTCTAAGAAAAGGGCGGAGATACCGTGCTGCGATTATATACGAGATAGATACACTTGATCATAATCTTCTTGAATATTGTGAGAGAAAGTATTCTGAATCATTAAATGAAAATATTGCATGTATAGGCGACACGGTATTCATCCATCCGTTAATCTTTTTCGTAACTGATAAAAAGGGAGAGATAAGAACACATTTTTATTATTTAAGGAGATGGCAAAGAGAACTCCGCAGAAGAAATGTGAGTATGCCCTGCTTTTTACCGAGATTAGTCGCAAAACAAAGGGCCGAAAACCAGGACAATAAACCATCTGACCAATGAAACAGTTAATAACGATCATCATCTCTTTGTTTGTCACATCATATTCTTTTTCTCAGAATCAAGAGAAGAATGTGATGATTAACGATGACGGCAGCTTCAATGCGTATTTATTTGTCGATACTTTGTATTTTGATAAAGAAGCCGTCATCTTGTCGCGGAACGATGGGCATTTGTATCTGCTCAGTGACAGTTGCATGCTCGACAAACTAAAGAAAACAGATAAAATTATGTGCATGGAAAACACATATCTGTTTGAACAAAATCTATCTGATTTCATTGACTATGTTGTAACGGAACTAGATCTGTCATATTTATTAAAATTGCAACTCGATAGCAATGATAATCACTTTTACATTGATAAAAAAACTAAATGTTATTATCAAATGAAATATAAAAATGGAGAAAAACCACGAGGTTATTATCTTTTTTTTATAAAAGGAAAAATCTATAATTATCTTAGTTACGAACGGAATATTGTTTGTTATGACAGTTCCGTAGATTGTTCTGCCAAGCCTGTTTATTTCCCGGATGAAAACGCTTATTATAAATTAGCAATACCTTTCTGGTAAAACGAAAAATGATGTGTGAGACCGCTCTTTGACGGATCTGACGGATTTGACGGATTTGCTATAGAAAAATGCCATAAACATAAATTACCATCAATTGTCCATGAAAGAAAAAAAACAAAACCAAAGCCAAAGCCATTGAACGGGGTCAATGTAGAACACTAAACCCTAAACCCTCTACCCTAAACCTAATTATTGAAGATAATTAATGGTTATTTATGGCAATTCGTGTAAAAAATTAAAACCTCAAATTCCCTCTAATCCAACAAAATTGTTTATATTTGCAGCCGGAAACCAATAAACCCCGGTAGTGGAGTAGGGGGTGTAAATCCCTCTTTATATCCATGAAAACTTGTCGATGAATTTGCGTTTTCTTAAAACTTTTTAAAGCGGAAAATTGTTGATAATTTAGAAATTGTCTAAATAATAAAAAAGTGTTTTTTCACTTTATTCATATTGCGTAAAGTATTGAATGATAGAAAAATATAAGATGATTTTTTTACTTGAACGGGCATTTGTTTGAAATAGTTGTTTTTGCGTGCAAGTCGCTATATTTCAATGACTTCAAAAAATGCAAATGTAATTTTTTTTTGCTTTTTGAGGGGCGTCTCTTAAAGTGCGATGATAAAGCGATTTACGCAAAAAACGTTCGACCAATAGAAAAAACCGATTTGCGGATAAAAAAAATAATTGCGACCTTTGCACTGCAGTAATGAAACAGTCTTAATTGACCTCTCAATCAATTCTTAAACAATAATAATGATCAGTAATCCAGCAGCACTCTGGGATAACTGTCTGCGCCTTATCAAAGACAACGTCACAGAGCAGCAGTTCAAAACATGGTTCCAGCCAATAGCGTTCGAGTCGTACAACCCCTCGACGCTCACATTGGTCATTCGGGTGCCCTCGCAGTTCATCTACGAGTACCTCGAGGAAAACTATGTTGATTTGCTCGCAAAAGTGCTCAGGAGGGTTTTCGGCGCTAACGCCAAACTGACCTATCATGTCGTCACTGACAGCGAGACGGGTGCTGGTCCGAATATTGAGAGCGATACGGCATATGCCACCGACATACAGCGGACACCCCAGACGCGCGGCAACCAGTCGCCGACGGTGCTCGATGCGGCTATGCCCCAGCAAATAGACTCACAACTCAATCCGCAACAGACTTTCGCGTCATTTGTAGAAGGCGCCAGCAACAGACTGTCACGTTCGGTGGGTATCAGCATCTCTGAGCACCCACAGTCACCGCAGTTCAACCCGCTTTTCGTCTTCGGACCCTCAGGTTGTGGAAAGACGCACCTCATCAATGCCATCGGCGTGCACACCAAGCAGCTGTTCCCGCAGAAAAGAGTGCTCTATGTCAGCGCCAGACTCTTTCAGGTGCAATATACCAATGCTGTCAGACAAAACACCGTCAACGACTTCATCAATTTCTATCAGACCATCGACATGCTTATCGTCGATGACATACAGGAATGGATGACCGCACAGCGCACCCAGGACACTTTCTTCCATATCTTCGACCACCTGTTCCGCAACGGCAAGCGCATCGTGCTGGCCTGCGACCGCCCGCCGGTTGACCTGCAAGGAATGAACGAGCGACTGCTCACACGTTTCAGTTGCGGTCTCATCGCTGAGGTGGAGCGGCCCGACGAGAAACTCTGCGTCGATATCCTGCATGAGAAAATCAAGCACGGCGGACTCGACATCCCTGATGATGTGGTCAATTATATCGCCGCCACTGCCAACGGTAGCGTCAGAGACCTCGAAGGTGTCATCAACTCTCTGCTCGCACACTCAGTTGTCTATAACTGCAAGGTGGATATGAAGCTCGCTGAGCGTATTATCAAGCGATCCGTCAAGGTCGACAACCACCCGCTCACCATCGACGATATACTCGAGACCGTTTGCAACCATTATCAGGTGTCGGCTACGGCGGTCAACAGCAAGAGCCGCAAGCGCGAACTGGTTATCCCGCGGCAGGTGTCGATGTATCTCGCACAGAAGCACACCAAAATGCCAGCGGCTCGTATCGGAAAACTCGTTGGCGGCAGAGACCACTCTACGGTCATCCACAGTTGTACCCAGGTGGAGCAACGCATGAAACTCGACAAGAAATTCAATGACGAGATTACCAGTATAGAAAACGCTTTCAAACTCAAAAGATAATTTACCCGGTTCTCCGGGCGACCCTCGGGTCCGTCCGGAGCCTCCGGAATTCCAGAAAAGCCGGTAGTCATGCCGGAAATTCTGCCACCGGAAGACAACAAAAACGCCGACATCTCACGATGTCGGCGTTTATTCTTATAACTTACAAAAAATTAACTCAAATATTCTACTCTCTCGAGCCGAATCATGCCTCACAACGAAGGTGAGACACATGCGAAAAATATTACTACCTTAATTGAATTGCTTATTCTAATTGCAAAAATATACGCAGAAAATAATTATTCCAAATATTTTGACCTCTTTTTTTCTGACAATAACATTTAATAACATTGTGTGCGATAACGGATTGTGAAAGAGGAAAAGCTGTGCGTTTTATACGGGTTCTTCGCATGTTTTCATCATTTGCTTCCACTTGAAATAGCCGAAGATAGCGATGATGACATACAAACCGTAAATGCCGGCCTTGAACGGGATGCCCTTATACGCATACAGGCCACAGCAGAATGCGTCGACGACAATCCATATCAACCATTGTTCAAGGTATTTTTGAGCCAGTGCCCATAAAGCGATTATACTCAGCGCATTGACAAAACTGTCGGTCACTGGAACAGTGCTGTTGGTCCAATGTACCAATACCTCATAGATAGCCAGCCATATCAATGTGAATGCCACAATCACCCATTTCACCTTGCCCAGCGGAAAATGTGTGATAGCCCGCTCCTTATTGGTATTCTCTTGCTCTTCGCTCCTTGCTCCTTGTCCCTTAACAAACTTCCACATTACATAGCCATAAACGGCGGCGAGGGCATAGTAGATGGCCATGCCGAAATCTGCATAGAGGCCGGCTTTGAAATACAGCCACATATCCACCAGGGGCATGATGATACTCACCAGCCACAGGTAGATGCTGGCACGATATTCCAGAATGATATAGATTAAACCCAGCACTGCCCCCAGGATATCCAGTATCCTGAGTCCGTGGGCATCAAAGAATGATAATATTTCTTCCATCATGTTGCTGGATTAGGGTTTATGGTTAAAGGTTTAGGGTTTAGGGTTTAGGGTTTAGGGTCGAGGGTGCTCCAAGATTTTTTAAGGTTTCCCTAGGTTCTCTTAGGTTTTCCTAGGTCCTCCTAGGTCCTCCTAGGTCCTCCTAGGTTCTCCTAGGGCTTTTTAGAACACTCAACCCTAAACCCTCATCCCTAAACCTTCTAAAGTGTCACTGACAGATGTGCGAGGAAGTGTCTCGGGGCTTGAGCGGAATACACGCTGTAAGCCCAGAAGCCCAGTTCATGGTTGCTGAAGGCTTCCACCTGACCGCTCGCGTTCTTGCGGAAGTTCAGGCCGCAGGCACCGTTGTTTTCGTATTTCGTGCTGAAAAGATTATACACGGTGGCACCGATGGTGATGTTTTTCAGTCCTTTCACTTTGAATGAGTACGACAGGTCGATGTCGGTGGTGAAGAAGTCGTCAATCATGGCGCTCACCTCTTTGCCGCCGTTGTCATCGTCGATGAAAGTGCGGAAATTGGAGTTGGTCATGTACTGCTCGCTCACGAATTTGTTGGTCACCGTCGCTTTCAGACCCTTGTATTCGTATGACACAGCATTGTTCACAATCCAGTCGGGCGAGAAGGCCAAATTGGTCTCGCCTACGTTCTCCTTCGACATCTCCCACGTTATCGGATCGATGATGGTCAGTTCCATGTTCTTCGCACGGTTCTTGCTCCATGTGGCGCTTGCGTCCCAGCGGAAGCCCTTGAACGGACGCCAACCGGCGGTCACCTCCACACCCATGCGGTAAGAGTCTTTGATGTTGCGTGCCACCATCTCGCCGTTGGAGTCCTGTGCGCCGGTCAGCACGAACTGGTTGTCATATACCATCCAGTAGAAGTTGACACCGGCTGAGAAATTGCTGCCGGTATACTGATAGCCCACTTCCAGGTCGTTCAGCCGTTCTGCCACGGGATTCACTTCCTCGGCTTCTGACAGCATGTCCTCGAAGTCGTTGCGCGTCGGTTCTTTATGGGCGATGGCGTACGATGCGTAGGCTGTGTGGTTGGGGGCAAACTGATAGGTCAGACCGAATTTGGGATTGAAGAAATGGTATTTCACGTTGGCATCCAACGGGCGCTGGTTGTGGTTGTCGTCAAACTCTTGCGACATGCCCGTCATCTTATACCTCACATAGCGGTATTGCAGGTCGAGGTATGCGCTCAGTCCGGGCATGAACTCGTAGTTCACCTTGCCGTAGATGTTGCCGTCCTTCTTCATCGCGCCGTTGTCGTAGTATTTGTGGAAGAGGTTCTCTGTGTCATCTGTCGGTTCTTGGCCGTTATTGAGCACACGCAGCCATTTCACACGTCCGTAGTGGTTGGCGTCGAAATAACTGTAAGCGCCGCCGACGTTCATGGTCAGTCCGCGGCGGTTGTTGTAGTTCAGCGATGCCACCGCGCCCATGAAATCGTTCTGCATGCGTTTCTGACGCACCAGGTCGCTTTTCTTGCCCAACTCCTCCAGATGGTATTTATAGAGTTTCTGGTCTGATTTGTATTGCTGATAGTAGCCGAAACCGTGGGTATAGTGCAGTGTGGCGTTCAGTGTCAGGTAATTGTTCAGTATCTGGTTGAGCACCAAATGGTAATGCTGCTGCTGATAGTTGTCGGTCTGGTTCTTGTAATAGGCGGTGTTGCCGTTGGCGTCGGTGTATTCGCCCGAGGGGTTGTAGGTGCGGCCCAGTGTGTTGAGTTGCTCGCGGGAAGCATAGTCCCAAGCCATGTAGGTCTTTTCCCAACCGTTGAAGGTGATGAATTTCAGCACCGTTTTCTCATCGAAATAACCACCTTGCAGGAAGTAACTCCACAAACGCGAAGAGGCGCGGTCGATATAACCGTCGCTGCCGATGTTCGACACACGACCCTGGATGCCCCAGTGCTCTTTCATCATGCCCGTGGAGAAGCGAACTGTCTCTTTGTGAGTGCCGTAACTGCCGCCAGAGAGGTCCACACCCAGATAGGGCTTCATGCCGATGTTTTCCGTCTGCATGTTCACCGTGGCACCGAAAGCGGCCGCACCGTTGGTCGAGGTGCCCACGCCGCGTTGCACCTGCATCGATTCTACGCTAGATGCGAAGTCGCCCATGTTCACCCAGTAGGTCTGTGCGCTTTGCGCATCGTTGATGGGTATGCCGTTCACTGTGATGTTGATACGTGTGGGGTCGGTACCACGCACGTGGATGCCTGTGTATCCCACGCCCATGCCTGCGTCTGACGATGTAGTCACCGAGGGGGTGATGTTCAGCAACTGCGGGATGTCTTTGCCGTAGTTGATTTCTTTCAACTCCGCCTTGTTCATGTCGGAGTAGGCCACAGGGGTCTTTTTGTTGGCGCGGGTCGAAATGACCTGTACCTCTTGCAGTTCTTGCAATTTCAGCGTGTCAATGGGTTCGTCCGCACTGACGTTCATGGCGACGGCAAACAATGCGCCGCCCAAGAGAAGCATTTTTCTCATCATGAAAACCTTTAATATAAAATAAAAAGGGGAGAAAGAATGAATAATCGGCGCATCATGCGCTATCCCTCCGCCGGCATTACCCGGATCAGGTTTGAGGGTATGATCTCAGCCCAAATGGTAGGGCACCCCTTAACTTACACTCTGTAAGTCGGGTGCAAAGGTATATAATAAAACTGAAATCCGAATTACGAAATCCGAAATTTTCTGTTTCCGTAATCCAAAATTGATTTAAATCCGAAAAAACAATTCCTCATTCGTCATTCACATTCTTCATTCTTCATCGCGAAGTGGCCATTCCACATTAGTCATTCCTCATTCTCAGCCACGTCAGTTTCCGCCATAGGCCCTCTAACGGACCGCGGGGATGGTTCTTGAACCAATAGCGGCCAAAGATGTAAAAAACGATGACCATGGCCAGACCGATGAGCACAGCGTAGGTGATGCCTACAAGGCGATAGCAGGCCAGACCATAGCCGCAGAAGATAAAACTGCCGACAATGGACTGCAGCAGATAGTTCGTCAGACTCATACGTCCGAAGAAACAAAGGTGGCGGAGGGCATTTCGAACGGATTCAAAGGCATACCATGCAGAAACCACCGCCGAGGTGATCATCAGGAGTATGAAGAGATTGTAGATAGGCGTGAACCACGGAGCCAGATTGCCAAAACCTGTTATGCTCAACACGATAACCACCAATGCCGACACACCGAGGATAATATGCCATATCCGTATATTGCGACCCTCGTTGTAGAAGAATCTATGACGACCCAACTGCATGCCGAGAATGAACAGGCAGAGCAACTGCGTGAGCCGTCCGCTGAAGACATTGAACCGCAGATTCAGTTCAAATCCGTATTGCAGGTTGTTGATGGCGTTCTCCATGAATGTGCCGTTTTCGTGCAGGCTGATGGTCTTTTTGTATATCTCAAATAGCGTGGTATGGTCTATCGTGGTGCCCGTAAGCAGGCAAAACAGTTCTACGGGCTGAATGGCCAGCAGCGCGATGATGCACCACACGGCTCGCGACGGCAGATAACTGATGGGTATGAGCAGCAAGCCATATACCGCATAAAGCATCAGGATGTCACCGTCATAGAAAGCCACGTTGATTAGACCGAAAACAAACAACAGACACATACGCCAGGCAAAACGGCCAGAGAAATTGCGATGTTTCTGTTGTTGGTTGTCATTCATGATGAAGAAACTCAGCCCGAAGAGCATGGCAAAAATGCCATACATCTTGCCGCTCAACAACCACGCCAGCACGTTGCCTACCAGTTGGTCGCATGGCAAAGTATGTACTATCGGCTCCTCGGTGAAGATGTCAAAATGTTCTACCGAGTGATACAAGATGATGCCTGCCACCGCAATGCCTCGCAAGGCGTCGGCCACATCTATTCGGGTGTTGGGTAGGTTACGAGTGTAGTACATATGCTGTAGTCCTTGTCAACGGTTTGTTAATTTTTATGCAAATTTACATATAATCGCTGTTATGGAGAAATTCTTTTGGAAAAAAGGTGGTTTTATACTGTTTGCCCCCATGCCGATAACCGGACTGCATGGCCAAAGACGTCCTGATTGTTTTCTGTTGTCTGAGTTGTCTTTTGAAATAACAATTTGTCTTAAAAACATCCAAGACCAGAGACAACAAACCAACCCCGCCTTATCCCATCACCACGTCGAGCACCATCATAAGCACGAAGCCGACGGCAAAGCCGATGGTGCTGAGATTCGAGTGCTGGCCGCTCGAGGCCTCGGGAATGAGTTCTTCTATCACCACATAAAACATGGCTCCGGCGGCAAAGGCGAGCAAATAAGGGAGAACGGGCATTAATAGGGAGGCGAGAAGCAAAATGGCTACGGCTCCGACGGGTTCCACAGCTCCGCTCAACGAACCTATCAGGAACGAGCGCCAACGGCTGTTGCCTGCTGCCCGCATCGGCATGGAGATGATGGCTCCCTCGGGGATGTTCTGGATGGCGATACCCACAGAAACGGCTATGGCACTGGCCAATGAGATGTTGGTCACACCGCTGTCGGCTCCCGCGAACACTACGCCCACGGCCATGCCTTCAGGCAGATTGTGAATGGTGACGGCCAGAGCCAACATCGCAGTACGCGACAGGTGCGAACGGGGACCTTCGGGGGTATTGGTGTCAATATGCAAATGTGGCGTCAACTCGTCAATCAACAACAGAAAACCCATGCCCAACAAGAATCCTACAGCCGCAGGCATCACTGACCATGCGCCCTTCGTGCCCTCCATTTCCATCGCGGGAATCAGCAGCGACCACACAGATGCCGCCACCATCACGCCCGATGCGAAACCCAGCAATGCCTTCTGCAAACGCACCGACATCTCGTTTCGCATCAAAAACACGAAGGCCGAGCCGAGCATTGTGCCCAGCAACGGTATCAATAGTCCTATGATCAATGTCGTCATCATCTTGTCTGCCTTAGTCTGTTTCCCGTATGTCGGTGCAAAGATACAAAATAGAACTCACAAATCCGTGGCATATCTGTTTTTATTTTCTGTTTAGTCCCAATCGGTCATTCGTGGTATGCTGATAACGGTTTTTTAGCGGCTGTTTTGTCAGGGTGATGGAGCCTCATCCCCGCCCCATCTCCCCAAGAAGTTTGTGACAGGGAAATGACGAAACAGAAGAAAAAATGTTTGTCGACGTGTAATAGTCTAATGATCGAGTTGGGTCAAAAACTGTATTTCAGCTTCATCCAGAGTTCGGAATTCTTGTCGTAAACGTTAAACATGCCCTTGTCGGCGTGAAAATAGTCATAGCCGAGGATAGCGTGCAACTGGTCGTTGAGTGCATAGTCGGCACTCAGACGATTAAACACACCGCCGTTGGTCACGTCGATATAGGCGAAGGTTTGCAAGGCCAGCGTGTTGCGCAGAAAATCTTTCGAGATGCGGAGGGTAGCCAGACCGGTGTTGCGGTGCTCACCCCAAGCCACATATTTATGTGAGTATTGGGCTGACAGCGACCAGTTGTTGCCGGCATACCAGTCAACGCCCACAAGCGCATTGGTGGATGCCGCGCGCGGCACCTCGCTGACACCCGTTGCCGTCTGGGCCTCATCCAGATACTCGGCCACCTCGCTACGCACCACAAACTGACCAACGGGCATAGATATATCCGCTCCCAGCATGGTCATGCGACGATATTCGCCCTGACCGTTACACACTACGGGCATCTTGTTCCAGGTGTGAAGGGCTGACAACGAGAAGTCTATACCGCTGAGATAGAACGACAAGCGACCACCATACTCCATATTGCAGAATTTACGGCGGGGCTCATCGTTGATTGGTATAAGTCCCACCGACCAAGGATTTTCTGCGTCGGTAGGAAGTTCAAAGAACGAACTCGCGGGAATGACCACCGCCTCAGCACTCCATATCTCGTGCGAATAGCACACACGTAGTCCGCCTGAAGGGATACGGATATCATCGTAGTCCTGCGCCAAAAA
>JAEEGL013985263.1_pt1 | contig 15507 bp, 6 predicted proteins | sample 9134231 | NCBI WGS metagenome assembly JAEEGL01 (sample SAMN16246548, study PRJNA631951) | gut metagenome | biome: gut microbiome; feature: rumen; material: fiber-attached | host: Bos | place: Iran: Karaj | collected 2018-10
AAAACACTGCGTTTCACACTGATTGAACTTCTGGTGGTCATCGCCATCATCGCCATTCTGGCGGCCATGCTGCTGCCCGCACTCTCCAAGGCGCGCGAGAAAGCGCGTGCCATCTCCTGCACCAGCAATCTCAAGCAGATTGGCCTTGGCTTCGCCATGTACTCCCAGGACTACGACGACTGGAACTGCTGGCTCTTCAACTACGCCATTGCCTCAGGGCAGGCTCCGCTCTTCTGGTGGCAGGACGCCATCGCCCCTGTCTATATTGGCGACTACAAGCTGGTCGTCTGCCCAGCCATGGCCACCCCGATTAGCTACAACACCTACCGCCCCGAATCCACAGGCTCCATCACCTACGACGCGCCCTTCAAGACTGGCTATAGCAGGCACTACCTCATCTGCGGCACCGCCACCAAGGCCACTGGCGCCGACATGCACGTTCTCCACGAGTACAAGACCCCGTCCGAGACCATCAACTGCGTTGACGCCACCAACGTCGAAGTCCGCTATTGGAAGTACCCTGCGGAGAGCCTCACCATCGGCCACTCCGAGTGCCGTATCGGCAACCGCCACAACAACCACTTCAACGTGGTCATGATCGACGGCCACTGCGAGGCCCTCAACTACTCCAACCCCGACGGCAAGATGTGGAAGGTGAAATAACCGACACACCGAAGTAAAAACAACCACGCCACCCCAGATTCCAACTGTGGTGGCGTTTTTGCTATAGAGATGTCCTTTACTCTATTTCCATGCGAGGCATAGTATGAACAACAGATTCTTCGCTTCCCTTGTTTTTGCAGGCGCGGCGCTCTTCGGCGCCAACCTGACTTTTCACGCCAGTTTCGACAAGGTTCTTTCTGCCGATTTTGCGCAAGGCTCAGGCGAACCTGTTGAGGTGCTCTCCGACGTGGCATGGCAGGAGAATGGCATCCTGGGCAAGTGCGTCAGAATCGGGCCGTGGAAGGATGTCGAGACGCCTGGCACGACGGAAATCCAGGATCGTGACTACCACTATGTCTATAATGCTTCGAAAAACCTGAATGCCACCCAAGGGGCCATCTCGTTCTGGGTGAAGCCTGTGGATTGGGACGGCAAGGACGTGGCGCCTCATAGGCTTTTTGTGCAGCTTGTCGGCCCCAACGGAACCTCCATGACCATCTACAAGGTGTTGAACCAGTCCAACTTGTACTGTCATATTGTGTCGCAGGGAAAGGCTTCGGGCAAGGCGATGGGGCGCATCAGCGACTGGAAGAAGGGGGAGTGGCATCACATCGTCGTCTGCTGGAGCAAGGGGGCGTTCAACGCCTTCATCGACGGCGTGCAGAGCGGAAGCCTGTCCTACACCCCGTTCGTCAGCCCGTTCACCCAGATTCACCTCGGCAAGCTGGGGTGGCTGCACCAGATAGGCGCGAGCTGCCTGGACGGTTTTCGCGTCTATGACGCGCCGTTGAGCATAAACGAGATAGACACGCTTTACAACAAAGGAAACGTTGTGGAAAAACAACGCATGTCCATTGCTCTTGGGCGTGCGAAGAGCGTTCCAGTGGTGGACGGTGTCATCAGCAAGGACGAGTATGTTTTCGGTGCGACAGGTTTCTTTCAGTTCAAGAAGCGCGACTTGAACCCGCAGAACAAGCAGGTCGAGTACTATCTGAGTCAGGATGGCGAAAAGCTCTACATTGGGATGGTGAGCCCAGCCCCTGCGAAGCCCAAGGTGCAGGTCTATCTTGAGCGCGATGGAAATGTCTGGGAGGACGAAAACGTCGAAATTCACCTCGATGTCATCGGCAAAAAGTGCTATCAGTTCATCATGAACCCCGCAGACGGCGTTTTCGACAGCTGCAACGGCGACCCGAAGTGGAACTCGCCGAATGCCATCCACAAAAGCATCCTGAAGGAGGGCAAGTGGACCTTTGAGTTCGTGATTCCATTCACGGATTTGGATCTTACGGGAGACTCCTTTGGCCTCAACCTCTGTCGTTCCTACCAGACGCCGCTTCTTCTCTCCAGCATGGCTCCCGTCAAGACCGCCTACGCCGACTTTCCAAGATTCTGCCAGGTGAAGCTGTTGAAGGAGGAACTCGCCCCCGTGCAGCTTGTCTCAATTGGCGGCCTCAACCGAAAGCGGCTGGAACTCTCCGCACGTGGTATCGTCGGCGGAAAATGCAGCGTCTCGTATGGCGACAACGGTAGCGATGAAATCGCGCTGGAGGATGCCGCCAAGACCATTTCCAGGGAGAATCTTGCAGCTGGATGTCCTGTAGCGGTCACCCTTTCCACACCTGACGGACGAGAAGTCTATGGCAACACCTTCGAGGTGCTCAAACGCGCCCCTGTCACCATGAACTACATCTATACTGACATGGCCACCGACACCATCAAGGTTGCCATGACCACGCTTCTCGACAAGTCGGAACGGGGCAGGCTCAAGCTGGATGTCTCGAAACGCTTCGGCGGCGAGTTGGTTGACAGCGTGGAGATTTCTCTCAACCAGTTTGACGACAGCATCTTCGAGATAGAGTACCCAGGCTCTAAATTGCCCCTTGGCCACTATGTTTTGGATGCCACCTACATCTCGCCTGTGGGCGAGGCTACTGCAGTCTTCAAGGAGGAATGGTTCAAACCAGAAAAGCAGAAGCTCATTGACTATGCGGCTGACGAGATGGTGAAACTCCAGCCTCCCTGGAAGCCACTGGTGCTCAACGAAAATACAGTCAGCACCGCTTTTAACGAGTGCAGCTTTGGAAATGGCTACCTTGCCCAAGTCACCTCATTGGCGCACAAACTGTTTGCCGATGCCAGCTTCATTGAAATAAACGGACAGCGCAACGCGACGTTCAATGCGCCTATTTTCGACAACCACGGCGACTACTGCAAGGTCACGCAGCGTGCCAGGTTTGGCGGGGTAGCAGTCCAGCTTGAGTCCAGGATGGAGTTCGACGGTCTTGTCAAGACGCGCATGACCCTACTACCACAGGAGGGTGGCTCTACGGTTTCCACCATGCGCCTCTGCTTCCCTCTCAAAAAGGAACACACGAAATACGTCAATGCGTTCAGCGAGTACGGCAACAAATGGTATAAGTCGGGCGTGTTGTCCGATGCCAAGGAGTGGCGCACGGACCTCTTCAAGCTCTTCTCCTTCTGGATTGGCGACGAAAAGAGCGGCTTCAGCTTCGTCTGCCGTAACGCAAAAGGCTGGCACTGCAAGGATACAGGCAAGAGCTTCCAGCTCATGCCCGCGAAGGACGGCACGCGGCTAGCCGTGCTGAACCTTGTTGATACAGAACTCGCGCTCAAGGAACCGCGCACCATCGAGTTCGCCGTGATGGCCTCGCCGTCGCGTCCGCTTTCACCTGAGCTTCTCAGGACACAGTTCCGCATGTGGCAGATGTGGAGCGGCACCTTCAGTACCTTCTATGACTACCACGAGCCTGGCTACCTCCTCCCAAAGCCAGGCAACCCCAACTTCTTCCACTACATAGGCGTCGGCATATCACCGCACTGTGGCGCGTTCAACTACTACCAGCAGGACTGGAACCATGGCTCTCTGGGGGCAGTCTCCGAGGACATTGTGCCGAAGAACCTGGAGGAACGCAACAAAGTCCACTACTGGAGTGCCTGCCTCAACTCCAATTCCTTCCTCAACTACAAGATAGACCGTGTGAAATACGTCATCAACCAGGAATCCTACAAGGTTCACAACCTCTACTTCGACCTCGTGCGCGGGCAGGCTTGCTCCTCGAAGGACCATGGTTGCCTCTGGTATGACGATTTCGGGCGCGCGTGGAAGTCGTTCGACTGGGAAGGGCGGCGCATCCTCCTGCGCGAACTACGTGCAGAACTCCTGAAGCGGAACCCCAAGGGGTACATCAGCCTGCACTCCCATTACCAGCGCCTCCCGATGATCCTCTCGTTCGGGGACATGCACGTCGGCGGGGAGGATTTCGTCTTCGAGGTCGGAAGGACTGGCAACTACTACGACATCGTGAACTCCCAAATCCTCCGTTCGTACAGCATCGCATACGGCAGCGGCCTCAAATGCATCTTCATCCCGCAGCTTCACCGCTCCCTGTATTTCGTCAAGCCTGGAACCAAGTTTGACGAGACGCTCCCGAAAAACATCATAGCGACCCGACACATCGCCTTGATGCTCTTCATCCATGACATCGAAGGCTGGACGGCGATGGGCGAGTTCATCAGAATCTGGAATCTACAGTCCGAGTTCGGATGGGACAAGTCCGTTGTTTTCGAGCCATTTTGGGACAATCACGGTCTCTTCGACATCATGTCAGACAGTTCAGGCAAGGTCATCGCCAGCCTCTTCAGGCGCGATGGACGCTTTCTCCTAGCCCTGCTGAACGACTCCGACCAGGAGAGCACCGTCACCATGCGCCTTGATTTCAAACGCCTCCTCGGCAAGGACGCACCGTCAACAATCAAAGACTTCTACGAGCCTAATGCCACCCACGCCGTGAAGGACGGCATTCTTGAGCTGCACTTCAGGGCGCGTGAGGGCAACATACTCTGGTTCGAGTAGAGACCCATTTGGCGGATACCTAATGGAACTCAATCAAATTGAAGGATAAAACGGCATGCTGATTCCATTACCGAAGAAAATCGAACGGAGCAAGGGAAACCTGATTCTGAAGAAGGGGCGTCCTCTGAAAGTCAAAATGTGTCCGTTTGAGGATGTGGACAAGGCGACTGCAGGCGTCATTCGACAGGAGCTGAAGAAGACCTTCAAGAACTATGGTGGGTGCACCATTGGGTTTGAGTTGAAGGCGTCGCTCGTGCCAGCGGAGCATGTTCCGACGCAGGCGTTCATCCTTGATGTCACGAAGCAGGGAATTGCCGTCAAGGCGAATACGGCGACTGGGGCGCTCTATGCCGTCGAGACCCTGCGCCAGCTGTATGAAATAGAGGGTGTCCTTCCGTTGGTACATATCCATGACTGGCCAGACGTGGAAGTGCGCATTGCCGCACGGCTGACGCTTTGTGCGGAGGCATGCAGAAACGCCTTGGATTGGGGCGACGGCCTTGATGGGTTCGAGCAGCGAATGAAAGAGCAGATAGACTTCCTCATGCGAAACAAGGCCAACGCGATGGACGTGTGGGGGTTTTCATGGAAGACAAACCAGTTCAAAGGTTTCGGCAAGTGCTGGCGGTCCCTGAACGCTTACGCACGCGCTCGCGGTGTGCGGCTGATGTTCGGCGGCTTCGGTCTCTCGAAGCACGATCCGGGCCGTGAGCGCATCCTTGCGGAGGCCGACAGATTGACAAGCGGCCTGGGAATTGCCGTGAAGCAGACCTATCCTTGCAGCAAGTTGGATCCCAAGCAGAAACCAGGCGTCTATTGTGGAACCTGCCGTTCCAACCTGGCGTTGCGTGCCCAGAAAGTCAAGGACCTCGCGGCCTTCGTGAAAACTGTCGAGCCTGGCATGCTGTACATCCACCATGAGGATTTGAACACCATCAAGGAGACGCAGGAGCTGTTTTGGGACTGCCGTTGCGCAGACTGCCGCAAGAAATGGCCTGATGACACTGTGGAGGCTTTTCACGGTGGCGCGGGGGCCATCGCGGACACGTTGAATCTCTACACGGAGGCGTTGGAGTCGCTTTCTCCAAGCGCATCGGGCTATGTCGCCTTACGCGACTGCCTTGTCGCCCCCGCATCGCCTGGCTATGGCGACTGGACGGAAAGCGACGAGGACTGGAACCGCATCAAAACGCTGTGGCTGAACGTCGCCCGCCAACTGAAGCATCCAGAGCATTTTGTCTTCTGCCTACGGGAACAGTTCAGAAATGAATCCGACGGCTCGTTCCGCGTGCAGGAGCTTCTGGAAGCCTTCAGGCGCGAAGGCTTGCCATGCGGCATAAAAAACGCCGTGGTCGGTGGTGCGGACATGTACTACAACGACGCACCCTTCACCGCCGTGCCTGAAATGTATGAGGCATGTGCGTTCGTGCAGTGTCTCTTCGGCTTCAGTGGTTATCTCTTCCAGCGTCCATTGCAGGCGTTCATGTCAGAGTGCATGTGGAACACGACGCCGCGCGAAGGCGGCTGCATCCGTCCATTGCCCAAGACGAGCAAGGAGTGCAACGAGATGCTGAAGCGATATGCGTATCCAGGCAACGGCTTCATACCAGAAGAATACGCGGCACCTGACGGCTGGCTCGCCAGGGCCTGCGCTGCATTGTACGGCAAGAAGGCGGGGCACTGGATGCACAAATACCAGCTGTTAAGAAGCCCCAACGGTCTATTCCCGCTGAGCATTCTCTACTATGAGACAACAATGCGGCGGAAGATATTCCGCATCATCGACAATCCCGTGACCGACTATGCAGCGGAAACAGCCTACTGGCTTGAGAAGCGCAGCATCACCAAGGACGGACTTGCCTTGATCCAAAAGGCAATCAGCAGCATCGAGAGGAGTGGCGAGAAGCTTATACCTAGCCTTTTTGACGAACTGCTTCACCAACGCCAGTGCCTGAAACTTGGCATCGTCTTCGCGAACGTGGCGCGCTTTTGGTTTGCGAAGGACAAGGCGAACTGCGCAAAAGCGCTTCGCATCTATGAAAAACAAGCATTGGCCTTTCCGCGAAACTTCATCGGTCCGAACCAGGGCGATGCAGAACTGTATCTGCAATATGCCGAGGAATTCCACCGTCGGCTAGACCAGCTATAAAATACCTGACACCTGATAGCGCAGGTCTCCAAAGAGGCTATTAACGGCAATTGAGTTGGTATAATTCAGTTGAATTATCATTGTCTAATCTTCCTCATAGGACCGTGTGCAGATTCGGGGTGTTTTTCCTGAAGTCGTTAGGAGTCACACCGTAACGTTTGCGGAAACTTTTGATGAGGTAATTCTGGTCACAAAACCCGCATTCGTAGGAGATCTCTTTGAGCCCCTTAACGGTTTCCAGCAAAAGACCAGCCGCCTTCTGAACTCTCAACATGGTAAGGTATTCGCGAGAAGAGCAGCCCGTCATCAGACGAAACGAACGGGTAAAGCCCGAGACGGACATCCCTGCTTTATGCGACAGATAATCAAGCGGATAATTAGACTCTGGCGCACGCTCCATCTCATTCAGGACCGCCAGTAGTCCCTGCTCAGCAATACCATTTACGTGGGGCACGCTTTTGAGCGGGTCTTTGCGGAGTATCGTCACCAGAATGTTCAAAAGGTAGAGTTTGGCGCAAATCCGATAGCCAGGTAGGCGCAAATTGAGTTCACGGTTCAGCTGCTTCAGCCATTCATTCAGATAGGAACGCTCATACGGTGCAAGACGCACCTTGGAAAGGTCGGCACGGCGCTGTTCAAAAAACGTGTGCCATGCGGCAAGCTGGGAAAGCTGCTCCGACTCTTTTTTGAGAAAACTGTGCGATACAATCAGATTCTTGTACGATGCGTTTTTTCCACACATGAACGCATGACATTCTCCTGGCAAGATGACGAAGCAATCCCCCTGCATCACCGTACTGAACGATTCAATGCCATCAAGCGTCCGAAGCTGGTGGACAGCAGATCCCTGCTGAAAAATCACGATTTCATAATAATCATGCGTGTGAAGCGGAACATCGCAAACCATCTGCGTCGGCACGATAGACAAGGGGAATCCACCCTCGGAGAGCTTTCGGATCTTCTCTATTATCATTTGGTCACTTTTCTGTTCCATGATTTGGACACCCTCTTACGATAAGTTGTCAAGTATCGAAAAATAATATAACACGAAAAACGGAATTGTCTTTTTTTATGTTGCCAATACAGATAATTCCCTAACTATTGGAATAAAGCCAATCATACGATATTAGCGGATTATACTATTCTTTGCCAACTCTTCATCTTGACAAGCATTTGAAAAACAAGTATAATTAATTGCAAAAAAACGAAGCTATCAAACCAGTAAAACCACATGAAGTTTTAATTGCATCAAGGCGAAGAAGGAGTTGCCATTTCTATGGTAAAACAGCTTCAATATTCTCAATATCTCGACCGCATTTATGCTGGTTGGCTTGGCAAATCCCTCGGCGGCATTGTCGGCGCCCCTTTCGAGTGCCACAAGATTTTCTCCGAAATCAACCAGAACGACCTTTGGCCGAAGACACTCTATCCCAACGATGACCTTGACATTCAGGTGGTCTGGCTGGAAGCCTTGCAGCACTACGGCGTTGCGCCAAGCGCCTATCAACTTGCACGCTTCTGGCAGGAACACTGCTTCTATGTCTGCTGTGAGTACGGCGTTTTCGTGGACAATATGGAACACGGCATCTATCCGCCACTTTCTGGTGTATGGAACAATGACTTTTTCGCACGCTCCGAAGGTTGCCCCATCCGCAGCGAGATTTGGGGTTTCATCGCCCCTAACAACCCCCATCTCGCGATGGAATATGCCGGCAACGACGGCTGCCTCGACCACACATCATTAAGCGTCGAACTGGAGCAGTTTCTCGCCGTCGCCGCCAGTCTGGCGTTTTTTGAAAGCGACACGGCGACACTACTGGAAAAGACATGCGAAGCGGTGCCAGAATCGAATGTCGGACGCAAACTATTCCTCGGGGTGCGCAACATGTGCACTGGCATTGAAAGCACACGCGAGATCTGGCTGCGTCTGGTGCGTCAGTACGGCAGTGGCGACAGTACCAATGCCCTAATCAACAACGCCTTCGCATTCCTGGCGCTCCTACGCGGCGGAAATGATTTCAAGGAGGTCATGCGCCTCTGCGTCCAGTTCGGCTGGGATGCCGACTGCTCCTGCGCCACGGCAGGTGCCCTTTGGGGCGCGACTCACGGAAGCAAGGCACTGCCGCAGGACTGGGTGGACAAAATGGGCAAAACGTTAATCTGCGCCTGTGACGTTCCGCACAAGAACGCTCTGCTGACCGACTTTGCCAAGGAGACGGCGGCCATCGGCGTCGAAGTGGCGACGCTCCGCAATCCGCAGGTCGAACTGTTGAATGCGCCAGTGGTCAAAATCCGTCCTCTGCCCGCCCCGACCGTCAGCATTAAGGCGCTTTACCCCGACGGGCCGTCACTGGGAACCAGGCAGGCGACCAAAGTCACATTGCAGTTCAGAAATCCCTTGGGGAAACGTTATACAGGCACATTGAGCATTCAGCCTCCTGCCGATGTGGTTGTTCTGCCGTTTAAGGAAAGGATTGCAATCCCTGCCAATGGAATGGTGGAGCTGACTGTCGAGGTCAAGCTTGCGGAACAGGCGGCGGTAATCCATGACCATAATCTTCTGACGGCCAAACTGGTCTCCGACGCCGACCAGACCGTGATTGAACACCGTTTCGGCCTTCAAGGCGTCGAACAGTGGCTGGTCTATGGTCCTTATTGGGACATGTGGGACAAGGAGGTCTTTGACGTTTGTCCTTATCAGAATGAGACTATCACCTGCAATCCAGGCAACGTTCCGAATGTTGCCTGCGATGCCGTCAACTGCCACGTCCGCTTCCGCAATCACTATCTGGATGAAGAATCTCTCCAATCGTGCGAAATCCCCGCCGAGATTCCCTTTGTGGTCGAAAAAGGCGGACGCCACTTCCAGCGTGAAGACCTCTATGCGTTTGACGGCGCATCCTGCTGTTATTTGGTTCGTGAGTTCAAAGCCGATTCCCCTGTCCAAAACGTACAGGTCCGCTTTTATGCCGATTGTCCGCACAAGTGCTGGATTGACGGCAAACTGCTGGTCACGGTCGATCATCACTCCAAGATGGAATCAAATTACGGCGCCACGCCAAAGGTCGATCTTACTGGCGATTGGCAACGGATTGTCATCAAGCTGGCATCGCATCTTGACAGATTCCAGTTCCAACTGGCTTTCTACAATCAGGTGGAGACCGCCACACGGGCAATATCGCCTTATGTTCCATTAACGACAAAAATCCTTCATAATCCCCCCAAAACAAAATAACCTCAAAACCAAAGGAAAACCATGAAAACTCTGCGTTTCACATTGATTGAACTCCTCGTCGTCATCGCCATCATCGCCATTCTGGCGGCCATGCTGCTGCCAGCCCTCTCGAAGGCCCGCGAGAAGGCTCGCGCCATCTCCTGCACCAGCAACCTCAAGCAGATTGGTCTTGGCTTCGCCATGTACTCCCAGGATTACGATGACTGGAATGTCTGGATGTACAACTACGCCGTCGCCTCTGGTCAGGCACCCCTCTACTGGTGGCAAGACGCCATCGCCCCTGTCTATGTCGGCGACTACAAGATGGTCGTCTGCCCCTCCCATGCCACCCCCATCAGCTACAACACCTACCGTCCTGAATCCACCAGCTCCGTCCACTATGACGCTCCCTTCAAGACCAGCTACGCCAGAAATGTCGTGTTATGTGGCTACGCCGTAAAGACGGCTGTGGACAGCATGCATGTCCTCCACGAGTACAAGACCCCGTCCGAGACGAGCAACTGCGTTGACTCCACTGACACCGAAGTCCGTTACTGGAAGTATCCAGCGGAGAGCCTTACGATTGGCCATTCCGAGTGCCGCATTGGCGTCCGCCACAACAAAAACTTCAACGTGGTCATGATTGACGGCCACTGCGAGGCACTCAACTACTCCAATCCAGAAAGCAAGCTCTGGAAAGTAAAATAGCCTGACATTCCCCCGTGCAAAGCGGCGCATGACCATTATAGTGAGCCGCGCGAAATCCATGCTTTATGGATTGCTCTGTTCCCCGCTGTCTTCGTAAACTGCCCTTGGGGAACAGAGCACTATTCTTTGGGAATTGACATAAATCTTCTCTCCCGAATTGCAAATCCGCAAAACCATGCTAATTTTTTATTGTATTTTTTTCGGGAGTTCCATACCACAAAGGACTGCTCTACCCATGTCTCCATTCAGGAAATATACTGTCTTCATCTGTTTCGTGATCTGTGCCGTTGTTGCCTTGGCGGATGACCACATGGAAAACAGCGACAAGCTCAACGAAGGTCTGCTCTACCATGCCACGTTTGACAACACGCTGAAGGCGGAGCGCGCCGCTGGCGAGGCCATGCTCACCGCATTTGGCCCCGAAGACCAGCGGTTTGCCCCAGGAATCATGAACCAGGGCTTGCGCATCGGCGTAAACGACACCAAGGAAAAACACTATGCCACAGTGCCCGTAATCAAAAACATTGACCACAAGCAAGGCAGTATCAGCTTCTGGTTCAAACCAGAGAACTGGGACGGCACCTGCAAGGATTTCAACCTCTTTGTCAGCGGGGTGCAGAAGAACAACTTCTTTTACATCTACAAATACGGTGCGCCAAGCTTTGGCTTCTGCACAATCAACGCAGGGAAAAGCACGTTCAAGCAGACCAGTTCCCAAGATTGGAAAAGGGGGGAATGGCATCACATCGCCGTTGTGTGGGCCTCCGACTATCAGCGGGTTTTCTTTGACGGCAAACCAATCGTCACCGATTCGCGCCAGCTGGCGAACGAGCCCATGACCGCCTTGTATCTTGGGGCACGCGGCTGGGAAGCGGAGAAAGGAACCAGCATCCTTGACGAGCTTAAAATCTACAACCGCCCGCTTTCACAGCAGGATATTCAAGCCGAATTCAGCCGTTTCGGCAAGAGTTCTGACGGCTCAGGCAAATCCTCCTTTACCATCGGCCAGGGGCATGTCAATGTCGATGGCGTGCTCTCCGATGGCGAATACGGCTTTGCCAACACTGGATTTGTCCTCATACCTGATGGCTACGCCAGCGAGCAGACCAGTTACGCCTTGAGCCATGATGACAACTATATCTACGTTGCAGCCCAGGCCATGCTCCCCCGTGCCCCGATTTGCAACATCGCGGTTCGGGACGGCGATGTCTTCACGGATGATTCCATGGAGATCTGGCTCTCCAACGCGAGCGGAAAACTTTACCAGTTCATCTTCAACACAAAAGGCGTTCTGTATGATGCCTTGCCTCTGGAGAAGACTGGTCCAAACTGGAACATCAAGGATTATCGGGCCGCCTGTACCTTCAAAGACAAGCTTTGGACTTTGGAGGTGGCGCTCAACAAGGCAGAACTGGGCGGCGGCGATGAGTGGCTGCTGAATCTTGGTCGCACGACCTTTGTCGGCGACAAGCCAATACCCACCTCAATGATGCCAGTGCGCAAGCACCTGGGTTATTCGGACCGTGAGCATTATGCAGAATTGAAGCTGCGGAAATCCGCTCCCGTCTTTCGGCTCAAGTCCCTGGGCAACATCAACAACGGCGACTTGGATTTGCTTATCGAAACCCCTTGCCAGGTCACGGTAGGCAACCGCACCGACGCCTTGAGCAACTACAAGGAGGTATTCACCCCGAAGGATGGCAAGATCGCCAGCAGGCAGAAGCTGGCCCCTGGCGGACGGCTGGAGATTGTCGCCGACGGCGTGTTCAAGCATAGCTATCAGACCAAAAAGCTATCGCCAGTCTCCATTCAGTACATTTTCGTTGACAAGGGTGGCACGTTGCAGGTGGCAGTCAAAAATGAGAGCGGGGAAGATGGCGGCAAGCTTACGTTGAACATGAAAAGCCGCGCCACTGGCAAGGTTTACAGCAAGACCTCCACGGTCCAAGGTGCCAATTTCTTCTGGAATGAGGGTTTTGACATCTCCTCCATGCCGCCTGGGGATTATGATTTCGAGGGATTCTATACCGATCCAACGGGGACGGCCCATGCCCCCTTTGTTCAAGTGATGCGCAAGCCAAGTTCTGTCAATGCGTGGGACAACAACACAATCGGCATCTATCCAGACGAGGTTCCTCCGCCTTGGAAGCCCATTGCCGTCAATGGGCAAAACGTCAAAACTCTGTTCCATTTATTGGGTTGGAAAGGTTCCCTTTTCCCAGCCAGCATGGCTGCCATGGGACATGATATTCTTGCAGGGCCCGTGCAGCTGCTGATCAACGGCAAGGAGTTGCGGGCCATCAGCGGCAGAAGTGTCAAACAGGCGCCAGACAAAGTGGAATATCTCACCAGCGGCACGCTGGACGGAATCAAGGCCGTCTGTCATTTCACAATTGAGTTTGACGGCATGACCTGGGTGAAAATGACGCTTGACGGCAAGGACCAGACGATTGACAGCATGATATTCCAGCTACCCCTAAAGCCGCAGTTTGCCGCGCAGGTGCACTCCTGCGAAATCGACAAGCATGTTGGCAACCCCGACATCGCCTACACGGGCGTGCTGCGCAACGGCTACTGGCAGAAGAACCTTTACAACCGACCTGCCTTCTGGGTGGGCAATGACCGTGCAGGGGTGGCGTTCTTTGCAGAGAATCTGATTAACTGGGTGAACTCGGACCGCAATAAATCCGCGGAAATCATCGGTGGGAAAGAAAAAGCCCTAGTCAAAATGACCATCATCGACAAGCCTGTGCCACTTGATGGCAGCCGCTGTTATGAGTTCGGGCTGCAAATGACTCCTGTCAAGAACTATAATCCCACACCTCGCACCAACCGTTTGGGTGTGGACTGGGGGTGGGGAACCCCCGTGAAGTATTTCAACTACTATGATTCTGGCGAGGAGTTCTTCAACAGGGAAAGCCACGACCAGCGCCGTTTGCCAATCTTGAAGCGCAACGGCAGGTACTTTCTGTACATTGCCAGCAATGGCGCATCGCCCTACGCCCCTGAATGGGCGTGGTTTGCACGAGACTGGACCTCAAACAAGATCGGCGACTACTACATTGAGGTGCAAATCAAAGACCTGGCGGCGCGCAATCACGATGTCTGGACATACGCTTGCCTGAACAGCAAATCCTTCCGTGAGTTTCTGCTCTGGCAGCTAAACAATGTAATCAACGACCCCGCATGGGATATCCAGAATATCTACTTCGACCTGGTCGGGCCCAGGCTCTGCGCCAACACCGAGCACGGATGTGGCTGGCGTGACGATTCGGGGAACATACGGCCCACGCTGAACATCCGAGGGGTACGTGATTTCCAGAAGCGCATCTATTCGCTGATGAAAAAACGTCATCCAGAGGGGCTGCACTATTACCACGTCACAGGGCAGCCCGCGCTTCCCGTTGTCAACTCCTTCTGTGACGCCGTGGTGGAGGGGGAATCCTTCTACAACAACTACCTTCCAGATAAGGAAACATATTTTGGCGCGGTCGATCCAGACGGTTTCCGTGTGGCTTACAGCGGCGAAAAGTGGGGCTATCAGCTGATTTTCATCCCACAGCTGGAACGCTCCGCCATGTTTCAGCGTCCCGAGCGGCGCAAATTGTGGAATATGCCGAATCCGCCCGAGGCGATGGATCGCGCCAATCGTCATATTGCAGGGTATTTTTATGCGCATGACATTTTGGCATGGGGCGGCGGCGGATCCTTCTATACGCTTTACAACAAGTGCTGGCAGAAACAGCAGGCCTTTTTCAGCCCTTGGGACAGCAATGTGCAGTTCATTGGCTATTGGGCGGACAACAAGCCTTTTACGGTTAAATCCATGGATTCCGAACGTGTGCTGGTTTCAGCATATCTCAAAGGCCCCAAGGCCATGGTGGCAATCAGCAACGATACGGATAAGCCGCAAACGGTCGAGGTCGCTTATCCAGGCAAAAGACTCATGGAATCCTTTATGGGAACGCCTGTCAAAACCGAAAAGGACAGATTCACCATAACGATTCCACCGCAGGTGTTTGACCTGCTATACCTTGTGGATGATTTCAAATAATCATTAGTCACCCTCTGCGCAGAACAACCTTTGACTTCAGCCCAGCTGGCAAGGGCACGACATCCTGGTCAAATCTGCCGTCGCGGAAACGCGGACCGAGGGTATTGGTCAAATCCAGTCGCAATATGGCAGGCGTCTTCAACAGCTCCCGTCTGGCAAAGAAGCGATATGGTGGAGCAAAGAGCGTTCCCAGCGAGATGCCGTTGACAGCACATGTCACGACATCGCTTCTTTGCTCTGGAATCTCAATGACGACATCGCAGTCCAATGCCTCCAAGGGCAAAGAATAATGCAACGTGCCACAGAAGCTTTCGTCATGTGACGGCGACACCTTGAAATCCTGCACACTAAACGTCGCCAGAAGCTCTGTGCCCAAATGCCCCTTCAGCACTCTCTCGACTGGCTTGCTGGACAAGAACATGGATTCGCCAGGAGCCAGGAAGAGCCTGCCGTCAAAGGAGTAGTCCTCCTGTCGAATGGGGTCAAAGAAATGCCAACCCCTTTTTGTGTCAAGGTTGGTGATTCGCGTGTCAACCGTTTGCTTTAGGGATTCGTTTACCATAAATATGAGGTCATATCCATCATGTTCTGTCAGATGGAGATAACGCAATGTTGGAGCTGGAACGGACAAGCTCAGGTGGTCAGCATCGTCACCAAGGAGCTTTGGCAGCTCGCAGAGATTTGACTGCTTCACGTTTATGAGGCGAAGCCCGCAGTTGGAGAGTGTTGAGCGTGCCTCTTCTGGCAAAAGCTCATAATCGCCCACCACCAAGGTGTCGAGAGTAACCTTTCCCAGCCGTAATGTGCCCTGCGTTGCATGGCGATTCTGCAAGGCGTCCAGT
>JAEEGL014031913.1_pt1 | contig 15507 bp, 21 predicted proteins | sample 9134231 | NCBI WGS metagenome assembly JAEEGL01 (sample SAMN16246548, study PRJNA631951) | gut metagenome | biome: gut microbiome; feature: rumen; material: fiber-attached | host: Bos | place: Iran: Karaj | collected 2018-10
GGAGGTAATAACGTGTCTAATATTGGATTACCTGTAATTGATATTACATTTATCCAGAAAGCCGTTAGTGCTATCCAGCGGTCCGAACGTGGCACGGCCTGTATCGTCGTTAAGGGTTCGGTAGACGCTCCGGTTTTACGGAGATATAAGTACGAAACTGATATGGATAGCGGTGATTATTCCGTAGATCTGCTGAAAGCTCTGAAACGGGCTTTCATGGTTCCGGTTAATAAGGTGTATGTCCTGATCGTGCCGGCGGCTACGGAGGATTTTTCTACGGCGGCTACGGCCCTGGAGGGCGTTAAGTTTAATTATATTTGTACTGTGGTTTCTGACTGGCAGCAGTCTGTTGTTAATTATATTATTAACAAAAACGCTAAAAGCGCCGGTAAGAAATATATCGGCCTGGTGGCCGGGGCTACGACTGCAGACAGCAAATATGTTATCAACATTAAAAACGAGTGGGTTCATGATATTGATACCGACACCCAGGTAGATATGGAAATGTATCTCCCTCGTGTAATCGCTGTACTGTGTAATCTGCCTATGAATCGCAGCTGTACGTATTACGAGTTTGAGGATATCGACGAAGTCGATATGAGCTTTATTACGGTCGAGCACGATATCGACTACTGGATCAATGAGGGCTTTATCGTTTTCTTTAAGGATGAGGATACTATTAAAATCGGTCGTGGCGTTAATACACTTACCACGTTTACCGCTACTGATACCGAGGATATGCGTAAGATTATTATTGTCGAATCTATGAATATTATCCTGGAGGATATTTACGAAACCTTTAAGCAATATTATGTAGGTAAGTACAAAAATTCTTATGATAACCAGTGTCTGTTTATCAGCGCCATTAACAGTTATTTCCGGCAGCTGGCCCGGGAGGAAATCCTGGATCCGGATTACGATAATGTAGCTTATGTTGACGTTGAAGCTCAGAGAGACGCTTGGCTGGGTATCGGTAAAACCGAGGCTAAGGACTGGGACGAAGAAAAATTCAAAGAAATGTCCTTTAAGTCCTTTGTGTTCCTGGCCGGCGATATTAAGATCCTGGACGCTATCGAGGATCTTCATTTCAGAATTACAATGCAGTAAGGGAGGAGGCTAAATCATGGCAGAAGTTGTAAATAAAATTTTGCGTGGTACGTTTGGTCGCCTCTGGGCCCAGGGAAAACGCCTGGCCAATGTTAAGAGCTTTGAGGCCAAAGCTACCTTAAAATACGAGACTGTAGATATCAATGGCGAATTATGCGAGCAGCAGCGTTATCTCGGGTATTCGCTGGCCGGTACTATCGTCGTACACAAAACGGATACGTATCTTGTTAATCTCATCCTTAACGGAATGGTTACCGGCTCTATGCCGCCGATAAAACTGGTCGGTCGCCTGGCAGATCCGGACGCCAACGGTTCTGAACGTGTGGAAATTTACGACGTGACTTTCGACGAAGCTACGCTCATGCAGTTTGAGAACGCCACCGTTTCCGAGGAATCTGTTCCGTTTAAGGCCGGCGGTTTCCGTTATCTGGATAAGATCTTATAAAAAATCAATAGCCATTCTCAAATCCCTGCTTATTTTTTATTGATGTTTATCAATTTTTTTGGCAGGGATTTTTTATTTAGGAGGATCAAATCATGAATAAAGAAAAGTTAAAAAAGGCCACGCTCGAGGCTCTGCTGGAAAGAAAACTGCAGCGAGACAGGGATAATTTTGGAGTTAAAGTTGTCAACGTACCCTCGCTGGGTATGAGCTTCACTATCGTTAAACAGCCCTTAGGTGCTGTATCTGATATTTTGGATGATTTGCAAACCGATAAGATTAAATTCAGTGAAACACTGGATATTTATAAACGATTACTTTATCTTTGTATTCCTTTATTCCATGATGAAAAACTGCAGAAAGCCTATGACTGTGTCGAGCCTTACGACGTAGTTACCGCAGTATTAGAAGATAATATCGGAGAAATTCGCAATATCGCCGTGGAAATCCTGGATTTGTATGGTTTTGCCGAAATACTGGATACTGTAAAAAACTCATCAAGTCAGACGGAGAGCTGAGTATGTTCAGCTATTATCTTGAAAAAGGTTATAGTTTAAAAGAGCTCGAAACTCTGACTTTTTTAGAAAAAACATTTTTACAGGCTTCAATGGAATTACACATTGAAGCTAACGAAAACGCTATAAAGGAGATAAGACAAGGAGGTTAAAATGGCGTCTAAAAACATTAACGTCCTGCTGTCACTAACGGATTATTTTTCGGCGCCAATAAAGAAAGTCGGTGAAGCGACTAAGGACACTACTAAAAAATTAAACAGAGCTAAAAACGGTCTTGCTGATTTTGGAGCACGAGCTAACAGTACTTTTATAACGGCTGCCAAAAGTGTAGCTGCCTTTGGTGTATCTTTGGCCGGCCTTGCAGTTGGTGGGGCTATTGCCGGTATTAAAACCTTAGGATCTGAGGGTATGGCTTTAGCGGAAAAACAAATCCTTGCCGAGCAACAGCTTGAGGCTGTTTTAAAAAACGTAACCAGTATTCAGGCCCGGGGAGCAGACGGAGTACAAAAAGCTGCTACGAGTCTTAAAGCATACGCTGGAGAACTCCAAAACCTGGGTGTAATTGGTGATGAAGTCACGCTGGCAGGTATGGCCCAGCTGGCTACATTCCAAATGAATGACGAGCAGATCAAGACGGTGAGCGCCTCTATGCTTGACTTACTGGCAAAAACCAAAGGTTATAACGCTACCCAGGAGGACGCCGTTAATATCGCTAACATGATCGGTAAAGCGTATACCGGAAACGCCGGAGCATTATCTCGGGTTGGTATTACAATGACAGAAGAAGAAAAACAGGCGATAAAATTCGGTGACGCTAATCAAAGGGCCGCTGTTATCGCTAAGGTGCTTTCTAATAATGTGGGCGGCGTTAACGCTGCTATGGCAAAAACGGACGTAGGCAGACAAACACAGGCTATGAACGCTTACGGTGATATGCTGGAGGAGTTTGGTAAAAAATTGTTGCCGGTTAAGGCCGATTTGTGGGCCGCTTTCGGAGACGTATTGCCTCAGGTTCAAAGTGTGCTCCTGCCGGTGTTTGATACGATAGCTAAAGAATTTAAGGCGATTTTACCTGATATTAAATTATTTATCGTGCAATTAGCAAAAGCATTACCGAGTGCGATTACGATTACGATAACTGCTTTTAAAACTGCTTTTCCCATACTAAAAATGGTTTATAACGCTTTAGTTGCCTTTGCTCCGGTTATAGCCGGGGTGGCGGCTGGGTTTTTAGCTTTTAATGTTGTTTCCGGTGTGATTAAGGCTTTCGAGGTACTGAGCGCTGTTATTACCGTTGCTAAAAACGCTACTCTGTTGTTTAACTTGGCTATGAGTTTAAATCCTCTTGGTTTAATTGCTATTGCTGTTGCTGCTGTAGTTGCGGCTTTGGTATTGCTTTATCAAAATTGGGATAAAATCGTGGCTTATTTCGGTCCCACAATTAACGCCATAAAAAACTGGTTTGTAAACGCATGGAACGCTATAAAAACGACAGTGTCGAACGTTTGGGAAAGCATTGTTACCTCTTTTAATAGCTGCATTGACAGGTTAAAAGGTTATTGGCAGGATTTTAAAAATTTTATCGCTCATCCTATCGATACGATCGTAAATTACCACCAGCGGAAAATGGAAGAACGTAAAGACGTTCCCCATAACGCTACCGGTTCAAGTTATTTCCAGGGTGGTCAGACTTATGTTAACGAGGGTAACCGGGGCGAATTAATTACGCTCCCCAGCGGCTCCCAGATCGTACCTCATGATTTGGCAGCGAAAACGGTTCAAAAATCAGCGCCGGTTATTAATTTAAATCTTAATATTGCCGGGAACGTTATCGGTAATGAAGATTTTTATGATGACTGTGGCCGGGTAATTACGGATCGCATTGTCGCAGCCCTGGCCAATATGTAGGAGGTGATAACATTGAGTTTATTACAGGCTACTATCAGTCAGCTGTTTTCTATCCTCGTTCCCTCTGTACTCGGTAAGCCCGGGAAAGCAGATATTGTTTTGGCGTCTGACAGCGAAAAGGTGGTTTTACCCGTTGTTCCTGCAAATTTGCCGGAACAGAACAGCCCACAAAACAATGAGACGTTTAACGGTATTTTAGGAGATATGGCTGTAATCGGGCCTATGGGTTCCCGGTCGTTAAAGCTGGAAAGTATTTTACCGCCTACTCCTTTAAAATACTCCTGGTGCAGGCCGAACGGCGACGGGGCTGGAACGGTAATTAACTTTATTAAGAAAAATCAGCTTGCCTATAAGCCGATACGGATTACGGTGGTTTATTCAAACGGCAGTGTTTATCTGTCTATGGCTGCTCTGGTTAATGATTTTGTTTATAACGTCGATAACATCGGTGATTATCATTACCGGCTGGAATTGACGGAATACAGAACAGTTACCGGAGCCGGAGGTTTGAGCTCATGATTAAACTTACGTATATTGATAAAAACGGTGTTTCAAAAAACATTACTCCCGTAACTGCAAACTATACCCGGAGCGATAATATCGAATCACTGGGTATGCAGCTGAGTTTTGATTTATTAAATAATCCCCTGGACGCAAATTATAACAAGAACCGCCTCGAAATCGGCGGTAAAGTCGTTATGAGTAATAACGGTAAAACCGTATTTTTCGGCGTTATTATGGCACAAAATCACAGCCATTTTACCCAGCTTTCTTATAAGTGCTATGATTATGCCTATTATCTGAATAAGTCTGAGGCGATTATACAGTTTAACAAAATCAGCGTTTCCGGAGCGATTATGAAACTGTGTGACGAGAACAGTATCCCGGTTGGATCTGTTACGGATATCCCGACAGAAATCAGCAAGATATATAACGGTGTAAAAATCTCTGATATTCTTAAGGATTTACTTAAACTCGCTACTGCAGAACTCGGTATTAAATACCGTCTGGAAGTCAGGGATAATAAATTATATATCGAAAAATACGAGGATCTGGTTATTACTGCAACATATAAGCCGGCGCCAAATGTTAACGCTTTTGATGTAACCAAAGTTATCGGCTCCTTTAACTGCAGTTACAGCGCCGAAGAAATGGCTACCCGGGTTATGGTCGTGAGCTCCTCGGAAAAGAACCGGCAGATTTTAGCGACAGCAGAGGACAACGATAACATAAAAACCTTTGGTTTATTAACTAAGGTTGAAAAAATCGAGGACAAAAAGAGTTCCCAGGCTGCAGAAATAGCAAAGAAAAAACTGGCAGATCTGAACAAAGTAAAACGGGATTTTAAGGTTACTCTTTTTGGGGACGATACTGTCAGATCCGGGAGGATGTTGGTCTTTAATCAACCGGATATCGATTTGGTCGGAGCATTTTTAGTAAAAAACTGTACTCACAAATATAACGGGCGCTCTCATGTTATGGAGCTGGATTTGGAGGTATAACATGGAAAACTGGGAGTATAAAATGGCCAAACAATTTAAGGATAGGGATAATCCGAAACCGATCGGCGCCTGTATCGGTAAAGTTGAGTCTTTGACGCCTGTGATTATTTCTATCCAGTCCGGAAAATTTATGTTACAAGCCTGGCAGATTTATATCTGTAATCAAATCTTGGAACGAGAAACGACTTTTCGGGATTATGTAGCTAATCAGAGCCAGAGCGGTAAAATATCGGTCAGTTGTAATCCCGGCGGTGGTAATTATAACGCTGACGGTGATATCGAATGTAACGGACGTGTACATTTAAACGAGGTTTGGAAAGTTGGCGATTACGTTATGGTTGTTCCGGATGAATCCGGGCAACATTTTTTCATTGTCGATATATTGCGAGGTGTTAGCTGATGTTTCCGGATGAAATAACGTTAACCGAAACAGAAATCGCTGCCGTAGACGAAACGGCTGATACTGTCGTTTCCGGTACTATTGGACGATCTATAAAATTTGATTATGAGAAAAAAGAATTTGTAATCAATGACGGTAAAAACGTCGAGCCCAGTAAAATCGACGCTATCAAACAATGGATAGAGCTTTTTATCCGTACGGAGGTAGATAAATACAAGGTTTATACCTCCTCTTTCGGCGTGGATCTCCGGGACTTGGTTGGTTATCGATTACCGAGGGGTTATCAGGTAGCGGAAATTATGAGGCGTATTAATGAGGGTATCCTTACGAAATGTCCGGACGTAGCCAGCGTATCCGACTGGAATTTTGATAAGGGCACTTTTTCATTTACCGTAAAAACTAATACAGGGGAGGAGGTGGTTATTTATGGCTACTGAGTTACGTACTACTACGGTAGAGGCGGTCCATGAGGAACTGCTGGATAAAGTTTCAAACACGTATCAGAAAACCGAGGGCTTTCCCGTTTGGGATATCTTAAAAGCTACTGCGTTTGGGATTAAACGGCTTTGGGACAAATGTTTCAGAATCGAATATCTGCAGGACGTGGATAATCTGACAGGTGCAGATTTAGAGCGTTTTATTTATCAACGTAAAGGTCTTACCCGTAAGGCTGCCACGTATGCGACAGGATATATTCAAATTGTCACCGGCTCCGGAAACGTTGACGCCGGAGATTTGTTTGCTACTGAAACAAACATACAGTTTAAATCGCTGGAAACAAAACACGTTGATCAGGGTGATACTGTTGCTATTCAAGCGGTCGTGAGTGGCTCTGACGGAAACGTTGCAGCCGGTCTTATTACACAAATGCCTGTAACTATTCAGGGTATCAGCCAGGTTATTAATCCGGATGTTACGAGCGACGGTTATGACGAAGAAACCGACAGCAGTTTACGGGAAAGGTATTACGAAGCGCTGCAGGAACCGGCCACCAGCGGAAACGTTTATCATTATCGCCGCTGGGCCAAAGAAGTTTCCGGAATCGGAGACTGTAAAGTTTTTCCTTTATGGGACGGAGATAATACGGTTCAGGTCGTGGTCGTTGACGACGACGGTCTTGTTCCCAGTCCCGAAACAGTGGCGAGGTGTCAGGAATATATTGATCCGAACAGCGCCGGAACCGGTTTAGGGGAGGCTCCTATCGGTGCATATTGTACCGTTGTTGCAGCGGATCCTCTTACTGTTAATATTAGTGTTGCTGTACAGCTCGATAATACCAGGACCGTAGCAGATATCAAAACTGAGTTTGAGGAGTCGGTAAAAAAATATTTTGCCAGTATTGTTTTTAACAGTCAGTATATTTCTCCGGCGAGAATCGGAAATCTTTTGCTAAATTGTGAGGGCGTAAGCGACTATGACAGTTTGCTCCTTAATAATTCTTCCAGCAGGATAACGATACCGGACAAATCTATACCTGTACTTGGGACGGTGACGATAAATGTTCAGTAAAGATTATATGATAAACACCCTACACGCCCTGTACCGTAATGACAAATGGATCCGGGAACTGTTTAATAGCATAGGTCTTACTCTGGATACTGTAAGCGCTGCCCTGGACGAAATATACGGCAACAATTATTTTGATACCGCTACGTTAAAAGCCCTGGAACGTTATGAAAAGGAGGCAAAAATCGTACCCGGGGCGACTCAGACTATCGACAGCCGGCGTAGTACTGTTCGGGCTAAATGGATAGGCACAAGCAAAGCAGATATTCGTTTATTACAGGAGGTGGCCGACAGCTGGAAAAACGGCCTGATCAGACTTTCGTTTGTGGAGGGTAAAATCAAAGCCGTTTTTACGAGTCCCATCGGTGTTCCGGAGGACATCGATATACTTAAAAGTATTTTGGAGGATGTAAAGCCGGCTCATTTGGCTATCTGGTATGTTTTTCTGTATCTTACTTGGGAAAACGCTCTGGCTTATGGAACCTGGGGTGATCACCATGAGGATCATACCTGGCTGGATTTGTTCCAGAGCGATACGTTCCGTCAGTATGTTTTGGAGTTTACGCTGGCTGCAGAAAACGGTTTGTTGTATCAGGTTGTCGAAAACGTGGAGGACGTACCGCCTAAAATTATTATTGATGAAAATATGGATATGTATGCCACGTTTGTAGATATTTATGATGATGTAGATATCAGTTTTCTTGTGTCAGACACTAAGATTTATATGGAATACGAGGAGACAGCATGAAACGAATTTTAATAGGAAATCTAAGAGAGATTTTAGATCTGGATAACATTATAGCCGGATTACAAAATCAAATTGACAGTTTATCTACGACAGTTACTACGTTTATTGATACAACGTTTTCGGCGTTTAGTACTCAAACGCAAAACAGCATTAATGCCGTAGATAGCCGAGTAACCACTGTTAATACTGACTTAACCAACAGTATTACCGCTTTGGAACAGAGCCTCACTGAGGATATTGAAGAAGTTAATACCACGCTGACGAGCTCTATCGAACAGGTCGATACTAACTTAAGTGAAAATATCCAGGAAGTAAGCGAGAATTTAACCGAACACCTTAACGGGCTCAAATTTAGTATTACCGCTGAGGGTAAGGTTCACGTTGAACTTGATGAAAATAATGAAAACGAGGAGGATTAATTATGCCTAACGGAATTGATATTATCAGTGATACTACCGGTATGAGAATCGCCGAACTTTTGGGAGAACAGAACGCAATTTTACGGGTGGCAAATGCGAGCAGTATCGCAGCCGTAGCCAGTGACTTAAGAACGATCCAGCAGATCGTTAAGAACGGTTACGCCTCTCAGCTTTTTAACGTGGGTGATCAGATTATTGTCCCCTGGACGGACGTTGTTACTAACGTTTCTTACACTCTCCCGTTTGATATTGTTCATTTTGGAGACGTTGAGTTACAGGACGGCGAAACAGTTCCCGGTATGTTTTTACAGTCTCATTATGCTTCTCCGTTTGCTGTGCAGTTCTCTCACCAGCAGGGATTTTATAAGGTTGGTGAGAACGGGCTCCCGGCTGGTACCTATTACATGACGTTTGCCAGCAGCTGGGGGAAATTTGTTGCTAATAATAACGCTTGTTTCACCTTAACAGAGGACGCTCCGGCTGGGGCGGTCCTGGCCGGATTTATCGGGGCCTACGATCACACCATTGAAACCTGGAAAGTTTTGGTATATGCGGCTGACGGTAAAACGCTCCTGGAAACCGTTAACACTGTAACTAACGAAGCCCGGGGCGAGTATCTCGGAGCTTGGGACGCTTACGGTAATAACGAATACGGGTTAAACAGCTTCCAGAGAACTGTTTTAGGTAATAACCGCTGGAGCGTTTCTGCTTTGCGTCAGTTCCTGAACAGCGACAAAGGCGCCGGCCTGTGGTGGACTCCTCAGACTGATTTTGATATCGTACCGGATCAGATCGCTAAAGCCGGTTGGTTAACCGGTTTTGAAAGTGAGTTTTTAAATATCCTGGGTAAAGTCAAAGTGAAAACGGCCCTTAATACCGTAGTCAATGCAGAAAAAACCATCGATTTTGATGAGACTTACGATAAGTTCTTCGTTCCGTCTTTGGAGGAGGAACACTTTAATCCTCAGAAAGCCGGCGAAGGCGAAACCTGGGATTACTGGAGACGGGCCAGCGAGTCTCCCACTCCGTTACCTACCGGTAGAGCGTTCCCGAATATGATTACCTATGCCGTAGAAAACCACGTATCAGCGCAGGCCGTCCGGCTCCGCAGCGCTTACCGTGCCTATGCTCACAGTCCATGGTATGTCAATACGTCCGGCACCGCCGGCAGCAGCTACATCTACGCCAGCTACGCCTACCGCTTCGCTCCCGCTTGTGTTATTTGTTAATCAGCTAAATCATTAATGGGAGCCAGCCACGCATGGCTCCCTTAAAACGGAGGGCAAATAACAAATGTCTGTACCAGAAAGCAAACGAGAGGAAAACAAATTACAGGTATTACTTGACGCTCAGAGCCTGGCCGCTTATACTTTGCGAATCTGTAAGAATCCTAAAGTTTTTACTCCGGAGTTTCAGCATTTGCTTACCGATAAAATAGCGAGTACTGCAGTAGATATTTTCGTTAGTTTATGGACGGCAAATAATATTTTAATGAAACCGGGAACCGAAAATTTTACCGATAACCAAAAAGAAAGAAAACGATTACAGGATGAAGCGGCTCGAAATTGTAATAATTTACTGGCTCTGATCCAGATCGCAAAACCAATTTTTCATTTATCCGGTAAACGGGTACGGTTCTGGGGAAAGAATATTATTAAAGTACGCAATTTAACCAGAGCATGGCAAGAAAGCGATAATAAGCGGTTTAACGCTTAACTCTATTGAGATATAGGCTATTCGCAGAACGTCCGGCTCCGCAGCGCTAACCGTGCCAATGCTAACAATACATGGAATGTCAATACGTCCGGCAACGCCAACAACAACAACAACGCCAGCAACGCCTACCGCTTCGCTCCCGATTGTATATGTTCGGATACCTACGGTCTGTTTATAAAACAGGTGCTATCCGGCTATCTATATACAAGGAGCCTATATCTTTTCCTTAGGGATAAACAATACCTTGTTGATGTGGAGGACGTACATACGCCCGATCTGCTATTACAATGGGGAAACTTTATGAATAAATCTACAGTTATTGATTACGATAATCTTTATGAGTCAGGAATAAAATGTAAAAAAGGAGTTATTTGGAAACCGTCGGTAAGCAGCTTTATTCTTAACCAAATCGAACGGACAAATCAATTATGTGACGAGCTGGAGGCCGGAACTTATAAAAGCCGGGCTCCTAAACCTATAAAAATCACTCACCCAAAACCTCGAGAGGGTTTATGTATCAGTTTTAGAGACAAGGTTTACCAAAGGTCTTTAAATTATAACGCTCTGTATCCAATGATAACAAAGGCGTTTATTTATGATAATGCAGCCTGTCAAAAAGGGAAAGGTACTGATTTTGCCAGGGCCCGGATTAAAAAATTCTTATGGAATTACTTTTGTAATTTCGGCCCGGAGGGTTACGTCCTGCATATTGATATTAAAGGATATTATCCGAGTATGCGCCACGACGTCGTTAAAAATAAGTTTGCGAAAAAGGTTCCTAATGATATTTACGGTATGGCTGCCAAAATATTAGATACTCAGTACTCCGGAACGGTGGGATATAATCCCGGTTCCCAAATGGTACAAATCGCCGGTATCGGTGTTTTAGATGATGTAGATCATTTTTGTAAAGAACAGCTGCACATTAAATATTACCTCCGGTATATGGACGATACTATCATTATCCATAACGATAAAAACACATTGAAAAACTGGCTCGAAATAATCGGAAAACAGCTCAATAACTTAGGGTTTGAAATCAATATTAATAAAACAAAAATCTATCCTCTCTGTAAAGGCTTTTTGTTTTTAGGCTTTACGTTCCGGCTCACAGAAACCGGAAAAGTCGTTTTATCGATAGACGGACAAAACGTAAAAGCCGAAAAGCGAAAGCTGAAAAGGCTGGTTAACAAGGTCAGAAAAGGCACGTTAACAAAGGCTAAAGTTTATGACTGTTATAACGCCTGGAAAGCTCACGCCAGCGTAGGTAACTCAAATAAATTGATACAGAGAATGGATTCATATTTTAAAAATTTATGGAGGTAATAATTATGATTTTTAAACGTAATACCGAATCTGTAGCAGACACACGCAAACGGGAAAACTTTGAGGCCCAGGTAGCAAAGCAGCAGGCTGATATTGATTACCTGGCCATGATGAGTGACATCGAAATCCCTACGGAAGAAATGGAGGCAGGAGAAAATGAGTAAATTTGAAAAGGTTAAAAAATACTATGACAGCGGTCTTTGGAATAAAACTATGGTAAGAAACGCCGTTATTAAAGGGTGGATTACTGCAGATGAATACGAGGAAATCGTTGGAGAGCCTTACGCTTGATCTTTCTGAAATTAATGAAAAGCAAAGTCGTATAATTGCCAAACTGGTTAATCTGTTGCTGCAGTTTATGAGTCAGGACGAAATAACCAGAATATTAAACGAGGAGGATCTTAAGCATGGCAAGCCAGTATGATAATTTACCAAAAACGCCAAATTTGAGACTGAATCGTCCTACTTATGATAATAACGCCGATATCGAGGCCCTTAACGAGAATTTCGATATCCTGGACGAGGAAGTCGCTGCCAACAAAGCTAACCGGATCGTCAGCATTACGGCGACACCAAACGAAGCGGAATTTCAATATACCAAGATGAACGGCCAGACAAACACCGTCACCCTGGTTAAAAAATCAAAAATGAATATTATCGATATGGTTTATCCGGTGGGCTCTATCTATATGAGTACCGCTTCTACCTCTCCGGCAACGCTGTTCGGTGGTACATGGGTGGCCTTAAACGAGGGCCGGGTTTTAATCGGTGCTAACAGTAGCTATCCTGCCGGTAGTACCGGAGGCGAAAAAACTCATACGCTTACAAAAAACGAATTACCGGCTCATACCCACGGTGTTACTATTAATAGCGCCGGCAAGCACAAACACAGCGGATATACCGGTAATAACGGTGCTCATACTCATACCCGTGGTACCATGAACATTAAAGGCGAATTTGACGGAAACGTTAACGACGGTAACGCTGGAAAAAGCGGTGCCTTTTATAATACCGGTAAATCTTTTAGCGGTTCTGACGGAGATACCGGCGGCGGTATTGTCGGTTTCGACGCTTCTCGGACCGGAGCCTGGACCGGTAAAACATCTGAAGCAGTGGCTCATTCTCATAGTATTTCTGAGGACGGCGCACACGTTCATACTACTACCGTTACGTCTGTTGGCGGCGGTGTTGCTATGAATAATATGCAGCCTTATCTCTCCGTGTATATGTGGAAGCGTACGGCCTGAGGAGGGAATCATGAAAGTTTTGCATATGTTCCTGGACCGGCTGGCGAATTTTGATTTGTGGGCCGTTTCAGCCATAATATACGCCGTGGGCGTTAAAGTATGTGGGGATAATTTCTGGCCAGTCTTATTTTTAACGTTTTTAATGGTAGCGTTTGACACATTAACCAGGTGGGACGTAATCGTTAAAAAATTTATTTTGGATCATGATCCGGAGGAAAGCGATATCAAACTGATTAAAATGTCTCGAGTGATAATCCAGTTTTTTAAAAACGAAACCTGGAACGAAAACTATCTGAACTCGAGGGCGTTCGGTCGGATCGCCGAGAAATTAATCGTTTATTCTTTGGCGCTAATCATTTTTTTCGGTATGGGCCAATGGACACCAGAGATACATATTTTTAATGTAGATTTGGTTCCGAAAAATGTTTTTCCGGGTTTAATCTGTACCGTTCTGTTTTTAATCGAGGTAAGTAGTTTGAACGAGAATTTAATCGAACTCGGTTATAAGGGTGTAAGCGAATATGTTGAGCGGTTTGTCAATGCAATATTAGACAGAATCGCTCCGAAAAAGGAGGGATAACTTTGAAGTGGTTCACGTTAGAGGAATTTAAATGTCATCATTGTGGTTCATTACCGCCGGCCGGTATGAGCCCGGTTCTTTTACAAAAACTGGACGATCTCCGGGAAATCCTCGGACGTCCCATTATCGTATCCAGCGGTTACCGTTGTCCGGTCCATAACGAAAACGTCGGAGGCGTTTCTAACAGCCAGCACCTTTTAGGGAAAGGAGCCGATATCTGGTCGCCGGGTATCTCTCCGTCCTATTTGGCGAAATTAGCGGAAAGAATCGGCTTTGACGGAATCGGGATTTACAGCAGCTGGATTCACGTAGACGTAAGGGATAACGGAAACAGTCCAAACTATTACCGCTGGTGAGGTAGATATGAATTATGAGGACTTCTTTAATTTCAAACCAACAAATAAAGAAATGGCTGCTGCTATTCTCGGTATTTTTGTGTTTTTGCTTGTCGTTTTCGGTGCAGGGTATCTGCTCGGGCTCCGAAACACAAACGGAGGCGACGTATCAGATAACCGAAACGGAATTGGTACAGCTGGAGAACAACTTAGCACAGCTGCAGAGTATCAACACCAAATTACAAATGGAATTGACAGCGCAAAAGAGGGAGCTGCACGTATTGAGGGAGGAATCCAGCAGATTACTACGTCAGCTGAACACGCTGCAGCAGCAGTCACAGACGCAGGAAACCTCATTAGCGACTGCCAACAAATTATTGGAAACGTACGCAACAGAGGAAAAACGAACTCGCCTACGCATTAAAGCCCAGCGAAACACCTGGATAGCTGCCACGCTTGTAGCCTGTGTCGTTTTGATAACCAAATAGGTACAAACACAGGTACAAAAATACTCACAAACACAGTAACAGAGCGCTTTATCGTGCTTTTCAAACTGTTCTCACATGGCAGAGGTCCAGGGTTCGAGCCCCTGTCCGAGTACCAGCAAAATCACCTCTCAAGGCCCGTATTTACTGGCTTTGAGAGGTTTTTTATTTTGTGCTGAAATTTTGCACGAATGACGATTATTAACGTTTATTTAGCAGTTTTGAGGAGTAAATAGGTACAAAAATAGGTACAAAAATTACCGCCCAAACTATAGCGTCTGAGCGGCTTCCTTTTTGTTCTTAATGAAAATAAGAGCAGAAATTTTAAATTTTTTGTTCTTATTTCGCTGCCTTTTCCGTTTCCTCCGGAACTTTCTTTTTTCGCTGGAACTGTTCTATTAATCGTTTATTATATCCGGGTATAGCGTGGCCGTACATATTTAAGGTCGTGGTTGCGTTCGTGTGTCCCAGGATCCGGGAGACTTCCAGAACCGGTACGCCTCTGGCCAGCATGACGCTAGCGAACGTGTGCCGAAAAGCGTGGACATGTTTTACCTCGATTTGGGCCTCCCGGCAAATCGCCAGCCAGTCCCTCCGGAGATTATTATAATTTAAACTATTATCTCCCTTTGTCCGGAACAGCAGCCCGGTTAACCGGGTGACGTTCCCCTCCTGCCGGAGCAGCTGCAGCCGTTCCAGCGTCCGGTCGAACAGTATCGGGATATACCGGTTGCCGGCCCGGGTTTTCGGCTCGTTAAACTCGTTGCCGGTACGCTTTATCTTTGTCCTGGTAACGTGTATCTCACGCCCGGCAAAATCGATATCCTCCAGCTGGAGGGCCAGCAGCTCCCCGATTCTCATACCGGTAACCAGCAGCAAATGAAACAGCGGCTCATAATGGCTCCAGCGCTTTCGGTGCAGTACCCGGAACAGCCGGAGTATTTCCGTAAAGGTGAAAATCGTAATTTCCTCCTGTTTGGTTTTCGGAGGTTCTACGGCCTCCATAGGGTTATGTTTCAGCTTACGTGTGATCACAGCCTTTTTAAAAGCAGCGTTTAAGAGTTTATGAATTTTGTAAATCGTAGCCGGCGCCAGCTCTCCGGAATAGGAATTATATAACGCCTGGATCTGGCCGGCGGTGATCCGGGCCAGCGGAACGCTGCTGATCGGTTCCAGTTTCTTTATCGTGTAAAACGCCCTCTCGTAAGTCTGAGGTCGGTATTTTGGTTTTAAATATGTTTCGGCAAAGGTGATAATCCACTGGCCCAAAA
>JAEEGL014732955.1_pt1 | contig 15507 bp, 11 predicted proteins | sample 9134231 | NCBI WGS metagenome assembly JAEEGL01 (sample SAMN16246548, study PRJNA631951) | gut metagenome | biome: gut microbiome; feature: rumen; material: fiber-attached | host: Bos | place: Iran: Karaj | collected 2018-10
AATTTTGACGGCGAAGAAGAGACGATAACGGAAAGCGCCGAACCCGGATCTCCCGATCTTTTGGGATTAAAGAAGATCGGCGTTGATGCCGATGCAGGCATGAAATATTGCCTTAACGATTCAAATCTCTACAACGAGATATTAAAAGAGTATGTAAGTTCTTCACGCTCGAAGACCGCTGAGCTTGAGAAGTTTGTGGAAGACGGGAACATAGGCGATTATCAGATAAAGGTACATGCAATAAAGAGTACCTCAAAGATGATCGGTGCCATGAAAGTCTCCGAACAGGCAAGGATGCTGGAGGAAGCGGCAAAAACAGGTGATATCGAAAAGATCAGGAATGACAATCCCGAATTCCTCACGGATTATAAAGATCTTATGGACAAGATCGCGGTCGTTACCGGTTTTTCGGATGCGGATAAGCCTTCGGAAGAGGAAGGCTCAAACTCCGACGTTAGTGAGCAAAGCGATGAAAACGATGAAGTACTTGAATTTTCGCCGGATAGTGATGACATACTTGAATTTTCCCCGGAGGGAGGTGACGAGGCATGAGCATATTCCGTTCATTAAAAGAAAAAGTCACCGATGACAGCACCCCCCTTCAGGAACGATTGTTCGTACTTTCTGCGGGCGTAGGTATAGTCACCATTGCTACGATGATAATCATCGGTATCATTGCGGGAGAAAGTCCCCTCGATCTTATGATACTTGTGGCATGCTTGTTTATCTATCTGTCTCTGGCGGTACTTGCGGTAAAGATCAAAAAGACCGATATCTTTTCGTTGTATGCCAGCATTGTGATCATTCTCGTCATGCTTCCCCTCACGTTCTTTACGGGAGGAGGTTTATACGGCGGGTGTCCTTTGTGGTTTGTTTTCTGTACCCTCTATGTCTGCCTTATTGTTACAGGGAAAAAGAAATACATTCTTCTTGCACTTGATGCCGTTGTTGCTACTGTTTGCTTCATTCTTTCATATATCCGTCCCGAATTGGTCATCGAACATGACAGATTTACCGCCTATGTGGATTCCTATGTATCACTTATCGTAGTCTGCGCGATCTTAAGTTTCCTTGTAGGCTTTGAGATCTGGGCTTTCAGCCGTGAAGCGGAAAAGAATGCCGCACAGAAAAAGGAGATCGAACAGCTTAATGCCGCTCAGAACCGATTCTTCTCCAGCATGAGCCATGAGATAAGAACGCCTATCAACACTATCCTCGGACTTAACGAGATGATACTCCGCGAGGAGATATCCGACGAAGTTGCTGAAGACGCAAAGAACATACAGGCCGCATCACGCATCCTTCTTTCAGTCATAAACGATATCCTCGACATGTCTAAGATCGAAGCCGGCAAGATGGATATCGTTAAGACATCTTACGATACCGGAAAGATGCTGTCAGAGATCGTTAACATGATCTGGATCAGGGCAAAAGAAAAGGGCCTTAAATTTGTTGTGGACGTGGATCCCAGTATGCCGGGACAGCTCTTTTCGGATGAAGTGCGTATTAAGCAGATACTCATAAACCTTTTAAACAATGCCATAAAGTACACAAATGAAGGCTCTGTCACACTTTCCATTCATTGCAGAAGGACCGATACAAAGAAGGCTCTTGTGACATATTCCGTGGAAGATACGGGTATGGGTATCAAAAAAGAGAGCGTTCCCCATCTTTTCGATGCTTTCAGACGTGAGGACAGTGAAAAGAATAAATACATCGAAGGCACCGGTCTTGGGCTTTCCATCGTAAAGCAGCTTGTGGATCTCCTTGGAGGAGAGATTTCAGTAAACAGCGTATATACAAAGGGCTCTACATTTGTAGTATCGATTGAGCAGGAGATCTCCGATGAGAGAATGATCGGTCGTTTCGATCCCGAGAAATATCACAAAGCGGGCGGACGCAGTCTCTATCACCAGATGTTTGAAGCTCCGAAGGCTAAAGTACTTGTTGTCGACGACAACAGGGCAAACCTTCTTGTTGCGGAAAAACTCCTCCGCGCCACAAAGGTTAACGTTACTACTGCGGATAGTGCCGAAGAGTGCCTTAAGCTCACGGTTGAAAACAGATATGATGCCATCTTCATGGATCATATGATGCCTGTGATGGACGGCATTGAGTGCATGCATCTCATAAGGACACAGAACGGAGATCTCAACAAAAATACTCCGATCGTTGCTCTTACAGCAAATGCGGGAAGCGAGAATCAGGCTCTCTACAAGAGAGAAGGCTTCGACGGTTATATCGTTAAGCCCATCGATGCCGAAGAGCTTGAGAGAACGCTTGTGAACCTTCTTCCCGAGTCGCTCATAACCCTCAATACGGAAAGTTCCTCAAGATTCGATTCCGACAGCATTGTGCGCGAATCAAAGCGTAAAGTACCGCTACTCATCACCACCGATTCCGTATCGGATCTTCCGGATGAGATCATAAAACAGCACGGCATACCCGTTCTTCCTTACAAAGTAAGGACAAAGAACGGTCTGTTTACGGACGGAAGCGAAGCAAAGGGCGATGTCATCATACGGTACATGGAAGACAAAGAAGTTACCGCCCATTCCGAATCGCCTACGGTCGAAGAGTATGAGCGTTTCTTTGCGGAGCAGTTGTCAAAGGCTCAGCATATCATACATATAGCCATGGCGAAGAATTCAAGCCTCGGTTTTTCAAATGCCTGCGAGGCGGCGCTTTCCTTCTATAACGTTCGTGTCATTGACAGCGGACATCTTTCAAGCGGTATGGGACTCATGACACTTGCCGCGAAAGAGCTTGCGGATAACGGTCAGCTTGATGATGAGATCATCCGTGATGAACTTGAAAAGAAAAAGCCCCTCATCCAGACAAGCTTCATTGTTGACAACACCGAATTCCTTTACAGGGGCGGAAAACTATCCGAAAGAGTGCACAGATTCTGTCTTGCGTTCATGGTGCATCCCGTCATCGTCCTTAAGAACAGCTCAATGAAGGTGGGAAACATTTTCCTCGGCAGCACAGAAAAAGCAAGAAAGAGCTACATAAAGAAAGCATTAAAGAATCCTCAGGATATCGATACTTCAAAGCTTTTCATCACATATTGCGGAATGTCCAAGGCTGAGCTGTCTTTCGTTAAGGAAGAAGTAGAGAAGATCGTTAAATTCGACACGATTTATTTCCAGAAGGCAAGTCCTGCGATCTCGATAAACTGTGGTCCCGGAACGTTTGGACTCCTGTATTCCAAAAAGCAGGCATAAAAAAGGGGAATCGATATGGCTGACAGAGTATTGTTTTTTGACATATGTGCGGTGCCGATATTTCTTATAATCATCGGGACCTCCTTCTACAGAGGCATGACAAAGGGACGATCCAACAAGCTCTTTTTCCTGCTTCTTATAATGGCATGCATAACCGATGTCAGTGAACTTGTGGAAAAGATGGCATCTTCAGGCCCGGTGCCTATGACCGACACGAGGATGATTATATGCCATATATCCGAATATTGTTATTTTATCGCCAGAAATGCAACGAACTTTTTCTATATCTTCTTTGTGTTTTCCGTAACAAGAAGCTGGTACAAGATAGAAAAATGGTGGAAGATGACTCTGCTGGTGCTTCCTTTTGCCGCCGAGGTCATCCTTATCTTAACGAACAGCCTTACGACCGCCGTGTTCATCGTAGACCCCTATGTGGGCTACATAAGAGGAAAAAATATTTACGTGCTTTACGGCATTGCCGGAGCATATATGGTATTCGGAACGGTGTTCCTTATCACTCACAAGTATACACTTGATCTTGCGGCATGGATGTCGCTTACATCAATGTATGTGTTTAACTTTGTTGCTGTCGGATTCCAGTTCTTTATGCCGCGCTATCTTATAGAGTCATATGCAACGGCTACGACGCTGCTTTTTGTCGTTCTGTTCGTACAGCGCCCGGAAAAGCAGGTGGATATAAATACCGGACTTCCGGGATATCCCACATTCGTTGAGGAAATGACGAAGATACAGGCTACGGGACAGAGCGTTCAGGTAGTCATGATATGCATAAAGAATGCGGAAGAGATGATGGGTTACCTCGGAAACAAGGCATATTATGAATATGTTGCCATCATCGAAGACCAGATCAAGGCCTATCTTAAAAAAGAGAGGCATTTTGCGGAATCATATTTTGAACTTCCGGGAACATTCTATCTGATACTTGAAGATGTGAAATATAATCCGATCCAGGCCATTCAGGAGATCCGTGACAGGGTAAGGAACGAGGGAAAAGATATAGTAAAAGTCGGTTCCAGACCGGATTCCTGTGTTGTATCCGTAATGTTTCCCGAATCCATTAAAACAGTTGATGAGCTTTTGGACTTCGGACACAGCTTTGCACGCTTTGCGGATCCGGATAAGATATTCACCCGCAGCAGTGCCATCACAAGCCAAAAACTTTACAGGATCGAGACTCACCTTAACGAGATGGTCACAAAAGGCATAGAAGACGGCTCTTTCAGCGTTTCCTTCAGACCTTTATGGTCATTTAAAGATTCCAATGTACACGCATATATGGCAGCGCCCGAGATCCATAACGACGAATTCGGTGTCATCGACGGAGATGTCCTTATGGATGCCGGAGAAGAACGAGGTCTTATCTCCGTTATCGCAAATCACGTTATGGACTGTGCTTTCTCATATGTCGGAAGGAATGAAGACAAGTTCGCCGATTCATATATGGTCATAAAGGTACCCGTAACACAGGTAAGGCTTATGGACTTCACCGACCGTGTTTGGGAGATGAGAGAGCGTTACAACGTTCATCCCGAGCAGATATGCTTTGCCATCAAGGAGACCGCTTACGAAAATATGAGCAGTACCCTCAGTGAAAATCTTAAGAAACTTGAACTCCTCGGATACCGCCTTGCTCTTGACGGATTCGGAAGCGGTTATTCAAACGTGGAGAAACTTCTCGAACTTCCCGTTGAGACCGTCATCATCGACAGACAGCTCACAAAGGTTTCAAAGGGTGAAAAGGGAATTGCACTGTTTAAGAACATCCTGCAGCTCCTCCGTGATCTTTCCCTCGAGACCATCGTTTGCGGCGCAGACGATGCGGAAACGGTGGAAGGCCTTAAAAACAGCGGATGCGACATCATAGAAGGCGCATATTGCGCGGAGCTTGTGAATAAATAAAGGCGGTGTTTTATGGATTATCGCAAGTTTGGAAACACTTATTACATTCGGGTGGACAAAACCGAAGAGATCATTTCTTCGGTTCTTGATGTTTGTAAGAAAGAGAATGTAAAATGCTGCATGTTCAGTGGAATCGGTGGTTGCAAGAGTGCTGAGATACAGACCTTTGATCCGGAAAAAAGAGAGTTCAGTACGGAGACCGTTACCGGCATGCTTGAGCTTGTCTCGATAATGGGCGATGTTACGACCGATACCGACGGAAGTTTATATCATCATACCCATGCCATGTTTTCCTACGTCGAAGATAATGAGCATAAGACCATAGGAGGGCATCTTAAATCGACAACGGTGCTGTATACCGCTGAGATCGAGATGAGACCGGTGGCAGGGGGAAGCATAGGAAGAAAGAAGGATGAGGAGACGGGAACCGGATTCTGGGATTTCGGGTGAACGCTCTGTGAGGTTTTCGTTAGAAAATATTTTTTGGAGGTATCTGATGAAACTTGAGGGAAAGCTCAATAAGAACGGATCATATGAAATTCAGCTTGACGAACTCGAAAATGTCAACGGAGGAAGAGGTTCTTATTCAGGCGGCGTTTCCAAAAAAGAAAAAAGATCCGGGGCTGCGGTTTATTTTTGCACGAAGTGTGATAAGGGATACAGCTTCCTTCCGGCAACAGGCGTATGCACCTGCGGAAACAATGAATTTGAAAGACGAGCATAATGCATCCGGAGATCTGCTTCGAAGAGGTCAAAAACATGGTAAATAAACGGGGTGTACGGAAAACCGGAATTTTCGTTCTGATCTTGTTATGTGTTTTGTTTTTGGGATTCGGTATTTTTTATTTTATTGTCCCGATGAGGCATTTCAACATAGATGCTGCAAAGATCACATCTGTTTTTGTCCTCGACGGAACCAACGGAAAGGCGTTAACAATAAGTGATCCCGGGGAGATTGAAATTATAGTTTCATACCTGAATGCGATGGAACTTAAACCTACGAAGGTATCTGTGGGTTATATGGGCTACAGATTCCATATTTCTTTAGCCCCCGGCACAGGCACATGGAGTGATTTTATATTAAATAATCCGAGTCTTGTCCGGAATGATCCTTTTTTCTACGAACTTGAATCCGATACCGGTTTATACGATTATCTGGAAGCGTTATATGAAAAGTATTACACGAGGGAAGAAGCCGATAACGAGTTACCGGATTTGCTCAAAGGTCAAAGCACTATTACTTTTATAAGTGAGCACGATGCTTCGGAAGGATCGATCGCTGACCTTAATGCCGATGCATATACGGTTATCGATCTTGATGAAGACGGGGAAGATGAAGTAGTTTTGCGTTATGCCGATTATATGGGATTTTGTGTTTTGAGGTTTTATGAGGATAAGGTATACGGATATGAATTCCCTTACCGTGGCCTTACGGGTTTAAAACAGGATGGTACATTTGGATTCTCAAATGCAAGTGATGACAACGGAGTCGGTAGACTGTCATTCGATAAAAAAGAATGCATTACAGAAGAATTAATGCATGAGTATCCGGCAAGTTCCTATAATGCCGAACCGGTATATGATATTAACGGACAGACCGTTGATGCGGAAGAATATGAACGCGCCATCGAAAAACAACTGACCAAGACTGATGTGAGCTGGTTTGAACTGAACCGCATTTACTATCGGAACGACAGATAAATGTGGTGACATAACGAAAAAAACGTGACAGATAATTGAAATCTGCCACGTTTTTTTATAGGATCGGGTATCAAACATTAAATCTGAACAACACGATGTCGCCGTCCTGGATGACGTAGTCCTTGCCTTCGGAACGTACAAGTCCCTTTTCCTTGGCTGCATTCATGGAACCGCACTCGATGAGCTGGTCGTAGGAGACGATCTCTGCACGGATGAAGCCGCGTTCGAAGTCGGAGTGGATCTTTCCGGCTGCCTGGGGGGCTTTTGTGCCTTTTTTTATGGTCCAGGCTCTTGTTTCCTTGGGACCTGCCGTGAGATAGCTCATGAGGCCTAAGGTGGAGTAGCTGGCTTTTATGAGTCTTTCAAGACCGCTTTCGGTAATGCCCAGGTCTTCAAAGAACATCTGTCTGTCTTCATCGGAAAGCTCGCTCATTTCTTTTTCTATCTGCGCGCAGATAACGAATACACTGGAACCGTCCTTTGATGCGATCTCACGAACGGTCTTAACGTATTTGTTGTTCGCACCGTCGTCTTTAAGATCGTCTTCCTTAACGTTTGCCGCGTATATCACGGGCTTTGCGGTGAGGAGATTGTATTCTGCGAAAAATGCTTCTTCGTCCTCGTCTTCGAGCTTAAAGCTCTTTGCCATTTCGCCGCCCTCAAGATGAGCTTTAAGACGCTTTAACATTTCCGTTTCTTTCCCTGCGGCCTTATCCATCTGTGCCATGCGGGCAACCTTACTGTATCTTCTTTCAAGGACTTCAAGGTCTGAGAAGATGAGCTCAAGGTTTATGGTCTCAATGTCACGTGCGGGATCGACTGAACCCTCAACGTGGATGATGTTTTCGTCCTCAAAGCATCTTACGACGTGAACGATGGCGTCAACCTCACGGATGTTCGCAAGAAACTGGTTTCCGAGACCCTCACCCTTTGAGGCGCCCTTTACAAGACCTGCGATATCAACAAATTCGACAACTGCCGGAGTGGTCTTCTCGGAATCGTACATTTTTGTGAGAACATCAAGCCTTTCGTCCGGAACGGGTACTATACCTACGTTCGGGTCGATGGTGCAGAAAGGATAGTTTGCGATCTCTGCGCCTGCTTTTGTGAGAGAGTTGAACAATGTGCTCTTTCCGACATTTGGAAGTCCGACAATACCTAATTTCATATAAAACATCTCCTTTAAATAAAACAAAACTCAACTCGGCATTATACACTAAGTGTACGTTTATTGCAATTCCCTGTTTACTATTAGTTGAGAAGCGGGGATATTTCTTTATAGTCATTTTATTGTATTTTTGACAAAAAACGTTCAAAATATCAAATATTATCTTTACTTGAAAAAAGTTCATTATTATCGGGGGTTAAAATGGACAAACTGATCGTTTCTTTAAAAGAGAAGGACCATCTTGAGAAGGCTATGGAGTTTATCGGAAAAGCTCTTGCCGGTAAGAAGATATCCAAAAAGGACAGCGTAAAGTCTGAGCTCCTTGCGGAAGAAACGATAGTGATGATGGAACAGCATGCAAGTGAAGATGCTGAGCTTAAAGTGAGTGTGAACAGTTTTCTGGGTGACGTCGGGATCTCGCTTTCAATGGAAGGAGATGCCTTTGAGCCCGTTCCCACAGCTTCTTCAAACCTTTCGGAAACGGACGACAAGGATGCTGAGGAAGCCATACGTGCTTTATTCCTCAAAGCTTACGGCGAAAAGTACAAATACAATCACAAAAACAATACAAACAAAGTGCGCATAATCGTCGAGAAGAGCACGAATTCACAGCTGTACATGACTTTCGCGGCACTTGTTTTGGGAATTGTTGTGGGGATAATATTAAATTATCTTGTTCCCGAAAAGATCACGGCAGGCATAAGCGATTGCCTGCTCACTCCCATAAAGAGTATTTTTATGAACTCACTCGGAGCCATCGTCGGTCCCGTTGTGTTTTTCTCAATGGTCACATGCATCTCGTCCTTCAAAAACCTTTCCGAGCTCGGACGCCTTGCCGGAAAGATTATGCTTGTGTACTTTTTTACAACGGTCATAGCTACGGTCCTCGCCTACACCGTGTTCTCATTTGTGAAACCCGGTGAATTCGGATTTGCACTTAAAGGCGCCGAAAGCATTACTCTCACTCAAAGCGGATCCGGCTCCGGTCTTTCGATCATTGACACTATTGTCGATATCGTACCTTCAAACATAATACAGCCGATCCTTGAATCCGATACGCTGCAGCTCATGTTCCTTGCGGTCTTTGCGGGCATCGCTGTCGGAATGATAGGAGAGTACTCGAAGGTACTTGTGGATCTGTTTGAAGCTTTTAATTCCCTGTTCCTCACGATAACGACCATAATATCAAAGTTCATACCCCTCGCTGTTTTTTGCTCCATGGCACTCATGATGACAGAACTCGGTCTCGGATCGCTTTTATCCGTTCTTTCATCGATAATTACACAGATATTCTGCATTATGCTCATGCTCGGTATTTATGGACTGCTGGTGCTTGTCACAGCGCATCTTAATCCTGTAAAGTTCTTTACGAACATAAAGGAGGGCATGATCACCAGCTTTTCACTTTGCTCGAGTTCGGCTTCGATACCGACCAATATGCGTATCTGCAAGGAGAACCTCGGCGTATCTGCCAAGATATCCAACTTCTCGATACCGCTGGGGGCAACCGTTAATATGGACGGAAGCTGCATTTTCCTTGTGGGCGTCGGGTTGTTCTGCGCAAGGGCTTACGGTATCGAGGTCACGATCCCCATGGCACTTTCCATGGCTATAACTGTGATCCTCCTGTCTCTCGGTGCTCCGGGAGTTCCGGGATGCCTTATCGTCCTTATGGGAGTTCTCTTCGGACAGCTTGGAATCCCCATGGAAGCCATGACATTTGTTTTGGCGGTGACCCCGATACTTGATATGTTTGACACAATGAACAATACCACAGGCGATATGACAGCCGCGCTGATCGTCGCTAAGAGTGAAAAACTGCTTGATACCGAAGTTTACTACAAATAAGGTCGGAGGAAAAAAATATGCCCCTAGGAAAAAGCGAATATTCAAAAAAGATACAGAGTATGCTGCTCACAGTGCCTGAAGGCATCGTTATCCTTAAAGAAGGCGAAGTTAATCTCGACATGTACCAGATAGTTGAAGGACATGTTGAAATGTATACGGGATATGGCACGGAAAACGAAGTGCTTATCGGAATACTCGGCCCCAAAGCTTTGTTCGGTGAGTTCGGGCTTCTGTTAAAGCAGCCTGCCATATATACGATCGTTGCTTTTTCGGATGTCAGGATACTCCGCATACCGAACGGGGATCTGAGCGACTTCGTTGCAAACTATCCGGATTCCACAGTCCATCTTTTACAAAGCATGGCAGGCATGATGGAATGCATGCAGCATAACATCAGTCAGCTGAGCGGCGAGATAGAAGAACTTAAGGATCCCAACAGGGAAGTTACGAGGGTAAATATCGAAACTCGTGTCATGCCCGAGGTGCAAAAGAATATGCTCAGACAATATGCAGTGGGAACCTATCGGTCATCTTTACTGAAAGACGCGATCAAAAGATAAACGGAGGCACCCGATGAAGAACGAGATAAAGGAAAACATTCAAACTATATTTCTTCCTGCGAGAGTTGATACAAGTAATGCAGACGAATTTGAAAAGGAAGCGATGAGCCTCATCAAAAATGACACCGTTAAGGAATCTGTTTTTGATGCGAGTGAAATGACATATATATCTTCCGCGGGACTTCGCGTGTTAATGAAACTGCAGAAGGCATCCGAGACCCCTTTAAAGATCAGGAATGTATCAAGGGATGTCTTTGATATTTTTGATACTACCGGTTTCACCACGCTTCTTGATGTGAAAAAGGCATACAGGACAATAGACGTTACGGGCATGAAGGTCATCGGAAAAGGTTTTTTCGGTACGGTCTACCGCATAGATCCCGAGAGCATCGTTAAAGTTTACAGTGTTCCCGACAGTATCCCCATCATCGAGAACGAGATGAAGATGGCTAAGAAAGCATTTGTCAACGGCATTCCTACTGCCATCGCCTTTGATATCGTTCGTGTGGGAGATGATTACGGTTCCGTATTTGAACTCCTTAACGCAAAGACTTTTAACGAGCTTGTTCAGGAAGACGAAACGGGGCTTGACGAACTTCTCGATAAGTATGCGGAACTCATGAAGGTCGTACATAATACGCATCTTTCCACAGGTACATTCCCGTCTTACAGGGAAAAGTACATGGGGTACCTCGACTATATAAGACAGGACCTCACCAACGCACAGTATGACAGATTAAAGCAGCTGCTTAATGATATGCCTGAAGAAGATACGGTCATTCACGGCGACATCCAGATGAAGAATGTAATGATGACCGCCGAAGGTCCCATGCTCATCGACATGGAGACTCTCGGCCTCGGAAGCCCGCTCTTTGAATTTTCGGGACTTTGGGTTACTTACAAGTCTTTCTGCGAAGACGATCCCGGAAACAGCATGGCATTCCTTGGAATATCTCTCGAAACTGATTACAAGGTCATCGACGGCACGATAGAAAAGTATTTTTCCTTTAAGAACGATAAAGAACGCAGTGAGACACTGGATAAGATACAGCTTCTCGCGGTAATAAGATTCCTTTATCTCATCGAAAGCACAGATCTTAAGAAGGATGCTCTCGGAAAGATCCGTATAGACCGTTCCAAAGAGCATTTGAATGATCTTATCGAAAGAGTCAAAGATCTTAATATGACTCCTTCGGAGGCGAAGGCATGATCTCGTTAGTACTTTCTTTTGCGGTGCTCGTGGCGGGATTTCTCTGCTACGGACGGTTTGTGGAAAAGGTGTTCTCACCGGACGACAGGAAGACTCCGGCTTTCACAAAGCAGGACGGTGTGGACTTTGTACCGATGCCCACATGGAAGGCATTCCTCGTTCAGCTCCTTAACATCGCAGGCACCGGTCCCATATTCGGTGCTCTCATGGGAGCGTGTTTCGGGCCCGTAGTGTTCCTTTGGATCGTTTTCGGTTCAATACTTGGCGGCGGTGTCCACGACTATATGTGCGGCATGATCTCCGAGCGGCATGACGGCGCTTCCATAGCAGAGCTCAGCGGCATATACCTCGGTCCCGTGGCAAAGTGGGGCATGAGGATCTTTTCGGTAGTGCTCCTGCTCCTTACCGGAACCGTATTTGTAAATTCCCCTGCGGCGCTTCTTGCAAGGCTTTCACCGGATGCGCTGAACGTAACGTTTTGGATAATCATAATACTTTTGTACTATATACTGGCAACACTTCTTCCCATCGATAAGATCATCGGACGCCTTTATCCCGTGTTTGGAGCTGTGCTCATCATCATGGCTGTGGGCATACTCGGAGGCGTGATCGCAGGCGGATATAAAGTTCCTGAGATAACTTTAGAGGATCTTCATCCGGAAGGACTTCCCATATGGCCCTACATGTTCGTAACTGTCGCATGCGGCGCCATTTCAGGCTTCCACGCCACACAGTCGCCCATGGTGGCAAAATGCATCAAATCCGAAAAGAAGGGCAGGACCGTTTTTTACGGCGCTATGCTTTCCGAATCGGTTATTGCTCTTGTGTGGGCTGCCGGCGGTGTTGCATTTTACGGCGCAACAGGGGGACTTAACAACGCACTTTCTTCCCTTGGGCAGTCGGGAGTAGTTTATGACATTTCTACGGGAATGCTTGGTACCGTTGGCGGCATCCTTGCGATAGTCGGTGTTATCGCTTGTCCCATAACTTCCGGCGATACTGCGTTCCGTTCTGCAAGACTGATCCTTGCGGAGATCACGGGACTGGATCAGAAGCTTATAAGAAACAGGCTTCTCATCACGATCCCGCTGCTCGGCATCGGAGCGGTGCTCACGCAGCTTGATTTTAACGTGCTCTGGAGATATTTCTCCTGGAGCAACCAGACCCTTGCCATGATATCACTGTGGGTAGCAACGGCATATCTCATGAAGACTCATGAGAAAAAGGTCCTTTCGATGATAACCGCCGTGCCTGCAACATTTATGACGGCAGTGAGCGTCACTTACATTTTGATGGCAAAAGAAGGCTTCAAGCTTAACAGCGGGATCGCGTATCCCACAGGTATCATAGCTGCGGCCGCTTTATATGTCATATATATTATTGCTTTCAGAAAAGCTGAAAGAACAAAATGAGGAGGGTTATTTGATGATATCAAAAAGAAAGGGCATAGTGCTTGCAGCTTCTTTTGCGCTGGCACTTGCACTCACGGGATGCGGAAACGGAGGAGACAATGAGAGCATACCCACCGCTGCACCCACCGAGAAAACAGCAGATGCTATTGCCACACCTACAGAGGCCGTAACAACCGATAACCGCGCCGGAGCGGATATCGAGCCTACCGCCGCACCTACGGAAGCCGCTCAGCCTCAGGAAAATGAGAATGTCGGCGGACCTTTTTCCCCAAAGGGAAGCGTCATTTTTGAAAAAGACGGTTTAAAAGTTACCACAGACGGATATCTTACCGCTGAAGAAGCAGGAGAATCCGAAGACTGCATTAAGATCATCATCGAGAACACGGATGCTGTTGACAAGTATCTTGGCATTCTTGACGGAGCCGCAAATAATATCGTTTGTGATCCTATATTCATATATGGTCAGGATATCGAAGGCGATGGTGTCAGCTACGAGTTCAGCCTCACCGTTCCCGCTAAGAGCACCATGAACATTAAGCTGTCACATTACGGAACGGGGCTGTATGAGGTTGACAATGACCCACTTTCCGAATTTGTGTTTACCTTTGCACTCGCTTCCGATGAATACGGATGGTATGACTATTTTTCGGATCCTATAACCATCGAAACCGGTATACCTTACGAAAAGATCGATATCACGGAACTCGGTACGGTTGTTCTTGATAACGATACCGTGACCGTAGTGTTCGGTGAACAGGATTATGATGACTGGTTCGGTCCGATATTTAATGTATATGCTTTAAATAAGAGCGACGGGTATGTTTCTCTTTCGGCGGACAGCGCAACGGTAGACGGTGTGGATTGCGATTATGTATTCTTCGGAACAGCAATGGGACCGGGGCAGATCGCAGTAAGTTCCGTAAGCTTTGACGGAGAGGCCCGTGAATTAAAGGGCTTTGAGGATCTTGATATTGTTTTCGCTATGGGTGAAGGCGCTACGAGGGACGAGCTTGCGCTCTCCGAATATACATACCTTGATCCCGTTTCCGTAAAATATCCTCATCAGAACTTCGGAATATATGAAAATAACGGGCTTGTGTTTGAAATAAAACCGAAGTATAATGACCTTGTCACTGTGAAGAACATCTCAAACGATCCAAACGGCATCATTTTCTCCGTTGCCGAGACAAAGTCACTTGCCGCAGCAAATTATGCGGACGGTGCGGGACAGCTTTTTGAGATAGCGCGTATAACTGCCGATAAGCTTCACGAAATGCTTTGCCACGACATGTCGGGAGCGGAAGTGTTCGGAAAGGACGATGAAGGTTACTATTACGTAGTATATTTCCCTACGGATGTCCGCTATGAACGCGCCACAGCGGAAGAACTGGCAAACGATATCGACGAGTGGTCGTTTATTTCCGACTGGGCGGGAAACGCTTATTCATCCTTTGCAGATAAGAACAACCTCGAATACGCATATTTCGGAAATACCGAAGTTGACATTTATGTTGCAAGAGCAGCGTATGAGATCGATACTCCCGTTTACCTTTCAAGCCTTGACTACGGTGAAGTTTCGGCGCGCTGGCTTTCCGGCGAACCCTATGCGGATTTCCTGCTGAATTCGGTTTATTATCCTGCAGACAGTTCCGAAACACCTGACGGAGAATATGTCGTGATCAGTTTCCCCGACGAAGATGTCCGTCTTGATTTCTTCAAGGCTCCGGGCTCTTATGTAAGAGTCGTTTCCGGAGGAAGTGAGAGACTTTATCAGTCACTTTACTATGATGACAACATCAGCTTTGCGGAAGCTGTGCTGGGCTGGAACAGAGAAGCGTGCGAAGCTGCGGGCCTTATCGACATCGACGAGGAAACGGAAGAGTTCTACGGAGAATGGCATGAACAGATCGCAGGCCGCGGTGCACTGTCGATACACAGTTCCATTGCTCCCAAGAAAGTAAACATCTCCATCCGCTGGGCAGGAAGCGCATTCTCTTGCGGATTCTGGAACATGATCGCAAGAGTCGAAGACGGAAAGCTCATTTACGAAAACGGTGAATACGAAGAAAAAGAGTATGACGAAGACGGATCTGAGATGACCGTGGATTGGAACTATGACCTTACGGGATGGTTCGAATTCAATGATGAAGGCGGACTTGTATGGCATTATGATATCTCAGGCGAACCTATGGAAACCACATTCATAAGAAACTAGATAACAGGAGGTTGCATAACATGTTAAACATCAGCAAAACAACAGAAGGAAATGCATTAAAGGTAGCTCTTACGGGAAGACTTGACACAACCACCGCTCCCGATCTCGAAGCGGAACTCAAGGGATCTCTTGACGGTGTAACGAAGCTCGTTATGGATCTCACCGCCCTTGAGTACATCTCATCCGCAGGACTCCGTGTAATGCTCATGGCCCAGAAGATCATGACCAAGCAGGGCTCCATGGTTG